>OFMD01000008.1_pt1 | contig 214565 bp, 209 predicted proteins | sample 1541211 | NCBI WGS metagenome assembly OFMD01 (sample SAMN04209231, study PRJEB22552) | human gut metagenome | biome: gut; material: feces | host: Homo sapiens | place: USA: Oklahoma | reverse complement strand
TGAAAATAAACAAATTGAAATGCTTAGACAGTTCATGAAAAACGGACGTACCTTTCAAGAATTCATTAAGTTGTTCAATATCACAGATAAAAATGAAATTGCTTTTTTGAAAGAAAATATTCAGGTACAATAAGAGCAATAGCAGTTACCGCATTGATGCAGTAACTGCTATTTTTATCTACGCCTTTTTCGGGATATATTTACCTCTCCGAGACGTAAAAATCTGTAGTTCCCGATGAGAAGCCCCCTGCTTTTACGGAGGTATCGTTATTACAAAACGTACAAGCGAAAAAAAAGAAAGGTTAGTTGTTCGGTTTTTTCAGCATTGCTTGTTGCGGTAATACATGGTAAAATTAGAATGTTCGTATATCGTGCTTTAGAAAAAATTAAATATATTGGAGGAGATTTCAATGGCAATTGAAGTATCGGAAAGATTTTTCCCTTCCACATCCAAGGCCGGCATAAACATCAGATACCTTGTGTGGAAAGACACGGCAAACAAAAAGCCTGTAGGCGTTATCCAGCTCACACACGGCTGGGGAGAGCATATCGAACGCTATGACGAAATGGCACGTCTTTTCGTTAAGAACGGTTATGTTGTTTGCGGACAGGATCATCTTGGACACGGACACACGGCAACAGTACCTTGTGTCGGCCTTTATCCGGAGGATGCGGGCACGGCAATGATCGAGGACATGCATGAGCTTCGCAAGATTATGCAGGCAGAGTACAAAAAGCTTCCTTATATGCTTTTCGGACACAGCCTCGGCTCGATGATGGTGCGTGACTACATCATGAAGTACAGCAAGGGTCTTTCGGCTTGTGTTATCTGCGGAACGGTTCCCACACCGAACTTTGCTTTCCTTTTAAGCGCACCGCTTCACCTTCTTTACAAGCTCACTCCGGCCTCCTTTGAAAAGTCATGCGCGAGAGCAAGAAAGAAGAGAAGTGCAGACGACACCCCGTTAACAAAGAAGCCTCCGCTTTACAAGCTCATTGCAACAAGCTGGATTTCTTTTGACAAGCAGAACATAATTACATATAACCAGAGCCCGTACACTTATATCGCTCCGGACTTGTCACTTCTCAACATGATTGCAACCTGCCTTAACACAGGTAAGCCGTTCTGGGCTTTCAGGGCAAATAAAAAGGTTCCTTACTTTGTTTGCTCAGGAAAGTACGACATCTGCGGTGTTCATTGCATAGGACCGAAGAAGGTTTACAAGGAGCTTAAGCGTGCCGGAAGAAACGTTCAGCTCAAGATTTACCCGAACGCAAAGCACGAGATTCACAATGAAACCGAAAACGGCACAAAGCTTGAGGTTTATGCGGATCTTCTTAAGTTCTTCAACGACAACAACCCACTGATTAAAAAATAATTTTTTAAAGTATATGAGAAAAAGAGCCGCGGCGCCAGCCGTGGCTCTTTTCCCTTTGTCATAGTGACAAATTCATTTATTTCGGAAGATTGTAAGAGGATAGCGTTTTTGCCTGTTTGATGACGTTTTCGGGTGAGGGTGCGCCGTATGCGGTGCGATCCTTCACGCATTTTTCGAGACTTATGGCATCATAGACCCCGTCGTCAAACAATTCGCACACCGACTTATATCCGGAAAGCGGAAGCGTTTCAAGTGTAAGACCCTTTGAGATACACAAGGCAACGAGCTCACCTGTTGCCTTATATGCGTCACGGAAGGGAAGACCCTTCCCCACAAGGAAATCCGCACAGTCGGTTGCGTTTATGAAGCCGGCGGCAGCGGCTTTTCTCATGTTATCCTTAAGAACCGTCATTGTGTCCACCATAGGAGTAAATGCCGTAAGGCACATCTTTACGGTATCAAAGGCATCAAAAATTGCCTCCTTATCCTCCTGCATATCCTTATTGTACGCGAGAGGGATACCCTTCATAACGGTGAGAAGCGTCATAAGGTCACCGAACACACGGCCTGATTTTCCGCGCACAAGCTCGGCGATATCCGGATTCTTCTTCTGCGGCATGATGCTGGAGCCGGTTGAAAATGCGTCGTCAAGCTCCACAAACTTAAACTCCCATGAGCACCAGAGAATGATCTCCTCTGCAAAGCGTGAGAGATGAACCATGACCAGTGAAAGAGCGAAGGAAAGTTCGACACAAAAGTCTCTGTCGGAAACACCGTCGAGAGAATTTCTGCACGGAGCTTCAAAGCCGAGTGCCTCGGCAGTCATAAAGCGGTCGATATCGTAAGTGGTTCCTGCAAGAGCGCCGCAGCCCAAAGGACATGCGCTCATCATACGGGCTTTCGCGTCCTTTATACGTGATACATCACGCATAAACATCTCTGCATATGCAAGTAAATGGTGACCGAAAACAATAGGCTGTGCCCTTTGAAGATGCGTATATCCCGGCATAACCGCGTCACTGTAAGCTTCAGCTTTTTTGCAGAGAACATCTATGAGCTCATGAAGTTTTGCAAGCACCTCGTCGCACTCCTTCGAGAGGGTCAGGCGCAGATCAAGTGCGACCTGGTCATTACGCGAGCGCGAGGTGTGAAGCCTTTTCCCCGCGTCACCGATACGGCTCGTAAGCTCCCCTTCGATAAACGTATGGATATCCTCCGCATCAGGGTCAACGGTCAGAACGCCGTTCTCCATGTCGTCAAGAATCCCCTGAAGTCCGCCGAGGATTTTATCGGTATCCTCCTTGGAGTTTATACCCTGTGCGCCGAGCATTGCGGCATGAGCCATGCTCCCCCGTATATCCTCCTTGTACATGCGTTTGTCAAAGGAGATGCTGGAGTTAAAGTCATTTGTTTTTTTATCAATTTCTTTTGAAAAACGTCCTGTCCAGAGTTTCATAACACCTCTCCTCAGTTTTCGTTGTTCTTTTCCATCATAGCCTTAACCTTTATAGGAAGTCCGAAAAGGTTTATAAAGCCTGCGGAATCAGTCTGGTCGTAAACATCATCCTCGTCAAAGGTTGCGATTTCGGGGCTGTAAAGGGAGTACGGCGATGTAACTCCCGCATTTATGATATTTCCCTTATAAAGCTTAAGCTTCACCTTACCCGTACAGTGTTCCTCTGCCTTGTCGGCAAAGGCGGAAAGAGCCTCACGAAGCGGTGTATACCACTGTCCGTTGTACACGAGTTCACCGAAGGTTATAGCGAGCTTTGCCTTCTCGTGCGCCGTGTATTTATCAAGACAGATTGTTTCAAGAACATTGAGTGCTTTATAAAGAATAGTTCCGCCCGGAGTTTCATACACGCCGCGGCTCTTCATACCCACAAGACGGTTTTCGACGATATCGAGAAGGCCGATACCGTTCTTTCCGCCAACCTCGTTTAAGGCGAAAATTATTTCAGTCGGGCTCATTTTTTTGCCGTCAAGAGCAACCGGAACACCTGCTTCAAAGTCAAGTGAGATATATGTAGGAGCATCCGGTGCGTCTATCGGAGAAACTCCCATCTCAAGGAAGCCCTCCTTCTCGTACTGCGGCTCGTTTGCGGGGTCCTCAAGGTCAAGCCCCTCGTGTGAGAGATGCCAAAGGTTCTTGTCCTTTGAATAATTCGTCTCACGGTTTATTTTGAGAGGTATCTTGTGTGCCTCTGCATAGTCAATTTCCTCGTCACGCGATTTTATGCTCCACTCACGCCACGGAGCAATGATGGGCATATCCGGTGCAAAAGCCTTGATTGCAAGCTCAAAACGAACCTGATCGTTTCCCTTACCCGTGCAGCCGTGACAGATGGCGTCGGCACCCTCTGCCTTTGCGATTTCAACAAGACGTTTCGCAATTATGGGACGCGCAAAGGATGTACCGAGAAGGTAATCCTCGTACTTTGCACCCATCTTGAGAGAGGGAATGATAAACTCGTTTACAAAGTCCTCTTTAAGGTCCTCTACGTATAACTTTGAGGCACCTGTCTTTATTGCTTTTTCCTCAAGTCCGTCAAGCTCTGTTCCCTGTCCGACGTCTCCCGAAACAGCGATTACCTCGCAGTTGTTATAGTTTTCCTTAAGCCACGGGATGATGATAGATGTATCCAGCCCGCCCGAGTATGCGAGAACTACTTTTTTTATGTTTTCCTTATTTACTGCCATTTTAATTACCCCTTTTTCTTCGAAATAAATGATTGTTTTGAACTATGTGGCTATTATATGCACCATTATGCAAAAAGTCAACCCCTTTTTGCATACTTTTTGCATAAAATCTTTATTTTCTCGAATAATAGTGAATATTTATTCATAAGATAAATCGAAAAATCATTGTCCCCCGTGCAATCTGCGAAGATTCATAAAAAAAAGTACAAAAAGTCCCGCGTGCGTGTTATACTATTAAACGTATATTTATGACCAAAGGAGACTAACCTCAAAATGGGACTTTTTAAAAAGATATTCGGAGACTACTCTTCAAAGGAAGTTAAAAAGATGGACCCGCTCAAAAATGCGGTTTTAGCTCTTGAAGATGAATACAAGGCAATGAGCGATGAAGAGCTCAAAGCCGTTACACCTAAGCTTAAGGAGAGACTTGCAAACGGAGAAACTCTCGATGACATACTTCCGGAGGCTTTCGCGGCATGCCGTGAGGCATCAGACCGTGTGCTCGGAATGAGACACTACCCCGTACAGGTTGTCGGAGGCATCATTCTTCACAACGGCGGTATCGCCGAGATGAAGACAGGTGAAGGAAAGACACTCGTTGCCACCCTGCCCGCATACTTAAATGCACTCGCAGGAAACGGCGTACATATCGTAACCGTAAACGATTACCTCGCACGCCGTGACTCGGAGTGGATGGGAAAGGTTTACCGCTTTCTCGGTCTTGAGGTCGGACTTATTGTAAACGGTCTTGACAATGAGGACCGCAGAAAGGCTTATGCGGCAGACATAACCTACGGAACCAACAACGAATTCGGATTCGACTACCTTCGTGACAACATGGTTCAGTATAAAAAGGACAAGGTTCAGCGCAAGCCGTTTTACGCAATCGTCGACGAGGTTGACTCAATCCTCATAGATGAAGCAAGAACTCCGCTTATCATTTCGGGCATGGGCACGGAATCAACCGAGCTCTATAACCTTGCGGACAAGTTCGTAGGAACCCTCTCCATGACAAAGGTAAAAGAGGTTGACTCAAAGACCGAGTACGAGAGCACCGGCGACGGAGATTATATCGTCGACGAAAAAGCAAAGACCGCTACTCTTTCGGAGTCCGGCGTTGCAAAGGCAGAGAGCTACTTCAACATAGAAAACCTTATGGATGCCGAGAACTCAACGCTTCTTCACCACATAAACCAGGCAATAAAAGCCCACGGCGTTATGCACAGGGATATCGACTACGTTGTAAAAGACGGAGAGGTTCTCATAGTTGACGAGTTTACGGGCCGTATCATGCTCGGGCGCCGTTATAACGAAGGTCTTCACCAGGCTATCGAGGCAAAGGAACACGTAAATGTACGCAGGGAGTCAAAGACTCTTGCGACAATAACCTTCCAGAACTACTTCCGTCTTTACAAAAAGCTTGCCGGTATGACCGGTACGGCTATGACAGAAGCAGACGAGTTCTCAGAGATTTACAACCTCTATCCGGTTGAGGTTCCGACAAACAAGCCGATGATAAGAATCGATAACCCGGATGTTGTATATAAAACCGAAAAAGCAAAGTTCAATGCCGTAATAGACAGAATCTGCGAGTGTCACGAAAAAGGGCAGCCCGTTCTTGTAGGTACCATTTCCATAGAGAAATCGGAGCTTCTTTCAAAGATGCTTAAGAAGCGCGGCATAAAGCACGAAGTCCTGAACGCAAAGAATCACGAGCGCGAAGCTGAGATAATCGCACAGGCCGGCAAATACGGCGCCGTTACCATCGCCACCAACATGGCCGGCCGTGGTACCGACATCATGCTCGGCGGTAACCCGGAGTTCCTTGCAAAGTCAGAGCTGCGCAAAAAGGGATATGCCGAGGAAATCATTTCCGAGGCGATGGGCTTTGCGGACACAGACAACGAAGAGATACTCAAGGCACGCTCTGAATTTGCGGAGCTTGAGGCAAGGTTCAAGGATGAGATAAAGGATGAAGCCGAGCAGGTATGCCGTGCCGGCGGACTTTATATCGTCGGCACCGAGCGTCACGAATCACGTCGTATAGATAATCAGCTTCGCGGACGTTCAGGTCGTCAGGGTGACCCCGGTGAAAGCCAGTTCTTCCTCTCAATGGAGGACGACCTGCTCCGTCTCTTCGGCGGTGACAGAATGACCAGAATCATGGACACTCTCAACGTTGACGAAAATCTTCCCATAGAGGTAAAAATACTCTCCAACACCGTTGAAACGGCGCAGAAGAGACTTGAGTCGCAGAACTATGCGATACGTAAGCACGTACTCCAGTACGACGACGTAATGAACAAGCAGCGTGAGATCATCTACAGCCAGCGTGACAAGGTTCTCGACGAGGCAGACCTTAAAGATACCATTATCTCCATGTTTGACGAAACCGTTGACGGAAGCGTTGACATGTACTGTCCGAAGGGTGCCGAGGAGGCAGACTGGAACCTCGCGGGACTCCGTGAGAAATTCCTCGGATGGATTCTTTCAAAGGATGACAGTCTTGAAGGCCTTACAGCTGACGAGGTGAAGGACCTCATCACAACAAAGGGTCACGAGATCTACGAAAAACGTGAGGAAGAGAACACACCTGAGGTCACAAGAGACCTTGAGCGCATGATTCTCCTTCGTAATGTTGACATAAACTGGATGGATCATATTGACGCCATGGAAGAGCTCAAGAAGGGTATCGGACTTCGTGCATACGCTCAGAAGGATCCCGTTGTTATGTTCAAATTTGAAAGCTTTGACATGTTCGATGAAATGACCGCAACCATACGTGAGGACACCGTGAAGCAACTCTTTACGGTAAAAGTCACAAAGTCTCAGGAGATAAAGCGTGAGCAAGTTGCGAAGGTAACCGGAACAAACAGCGGTGACGGAACCGAAACAAAACGTCCCGTACGCAAGGGCGCGAAGGTCGGACCAAATGACCCGTGCCCGTGCGGAAGCGGAAAGAAATACAAAAAATGCTGTATGTTAAAGGAAAACGCTGAAAAGTAATCCTGCAACGGCAAAGAGGGAATAACGAGGAGTATTTTAAAATGAGGTCCTTAAAAACACTGGCTTCACAGGTATACGGTGCACAGCTGCCTATACGGCAAAGGTTCTTCAATATCATTTTCACATGCGGATTTTTAATTGGTCTCGCAGGTATCTTTGCCTGCATACAGCTCGGCTCTTCTTATGAAGCAATAATGGTTTCCGCGACAATGACCTTTGCCTTTCCGTTGCTTGCCTTTTTCGGTATACGTTCAAAGAAGCACCAGGACAAGATAATAAATCTCTCCCTCGCTGTGATAAATTTCTTTATCTTTCCGGCGCTCTATCTTACCGGAGGAGAGATACATTGCGGTATCCCCGGATATTTTTCACTCGGAATTGCATTGACACTCTTCCTATCAAAGGGTATACCGGGAATAATCCTTACCGCCGCCGAATCGGTTTTTTATCTCTTTATCTTCTATGTATCGTGGAGATTTCCGGCAGTCTGCGTAGACGTTCCGGCATTTGCAAAGGAAAACGGCGTATCGAATTTCGCATTTCAGGCAATTTCGTCAAACATCTTTATGGTGTGTATCGCCATAGGAATTCTCTCGAAGATTATCTTCAATATGTACCAAAAGGAAAACCGTGTTGTAACAGAGTCTATTAAAAAAGTAGAAGAACAGTCAACCGTGGATCCTTTGACAGCGGTGTACAACAGAAGGTACATGTACTCCTATCTCAGCGAGCGTGTTAACGAAGCAAAGAGCACGGGTGAACCTCTTTCGGTAGTCCTTTTTGATATTGACAAATTCAAAAATCTCAACGACACCTACGGACACCTTCTTGGAGATGACGTTCTGAAAGCCATTTCCTGTATGATAAAGTCGTCGTGCAGAGGAAATGAAATTGTTGCACGCTACGGCGGAGAGGAATTCCTGCTCATTCTCCCCGGCTTCACAAATGAAGAAGCTCACGTCCGTGCGGACAACATAAGAAAATGTATTTCCGCATCTCGACTGTCTCCGGATTTGCCTGCGGACAAGCCGGTAACCATAAGTGGAGGCGTCGCAACCTTTGAAAGCGGCATGAATGAGGAAGCCATGGTAAAGATTGCGGACGAAAACCTTTACATCGCCAAGGACACGGGCAGAAACCGTATAGTAGGATAAGGAAGGGAAAAAATGAGTTATTCCATAAAAGATTTTCTCAAGGGTCAGGGAATAGAAAATGCCGAGCTCAAGAAGAAGTTTTTCTCTCTTCTCGTGGATCTCGGTCTTTGCTCAACTGCGTTTTATCTGATTCTTTCCCTCATTCTTAAAAAGGATACGTACTGCCTTCTGGTTTACGTTGCAATGTTCCTGTTTCTTATGGTTCTCTACTTCATCGGCAAGTTCAATGACACCGTATTCATGCAGAAAAGACTGTACTTTGTATATTGCTTCTTCATGGGCAATGTATTTCTTCCCTCCCTCTACCTTCTCGGAGGCGGAATACACAGCGGCCTGCCACTGTTTTTCATGGTTGCAGGAATAACGACGATTCTCATGCTCGACAACCTGCTCATGGTAATCATGCTGCTTCTGAATTTTATTTCATCCATGGCAGCCTTTAAGATAGACCAGACGCACCCGGGCCTTGTTGACAGCTTTACCCAGCTCGGAGACGCAACGTATATCGACATAGGAATTTCCTCAATCATCGCAGGAATAGGTATAGGATTTTTCCTGCGCCACCTTACAAAATACTTTGACAAAAACCAAAGAAAAGCGTCCGAGCTTTTGAACAAAATAGAGGACGCATCCAAGAAAGACCCGCTCTGCGGTGCATACAACCGCCGCTATCTCATGGAGTTCCTTGGCGAGTGCATTGAAAAGGTTGAAAAGGGTGAGATGGAAACCTTTTCGATTATTATGTTTGATATCGATCACTTCAAAAAGATAAACGACACCTACGGTCATCTTACCGGAGATGACTGCATAAAGAGTCTTACATATATCTTCAAGCGCTCCGTAAGAAACATAGATATCGTGTGCAGATACGGCGGAGAGGAATTCATATGTGTTCTCCCGACAGCCGAGGACACACCGGCTTTTCGCAGAGCTGAGCAGATACGCGCCTCTGTGGAAAACACGCAACTTTCAACCGAAATCGACAAAAAGGTTACGATAAGCGGCGGTGTTGCCATGTACAGGCCGGGTATGACCCCGGAGGAGCTTATCAAGGAAGCGGATTCAAATCTTTACCTTGCAAAAGAAAACGGCAGAAATCAGATTGTATGGCACAACGGAGGCATCCCTCCCCTTTGCTATGCAACCTACTCAAGCGACATATTGAACCCCGTCCAAAACTCCGGAAGACGTTTTTCGGATGTTACAAAATAAAAGCCTCGCTCATATCTGTTTACGAGCTTGTTATCACAACGCATAAAAATACCCTCTTTACCGATTCGGTAAAGAGGGTATATCTTTTTGAAAAAACCAAAGTTCTTTTTGTCGTGGTTTTCCGCACCAAATCAATTATCAGCTGAGAAGACCTTTCTTTTCCAGTACCTTCTTATAGAATTCCTCTGCTTCTCTGTGACAAACCTTAAGCCATTCCAGCTCACGGTCACTTGACAGCATTATCTCAAAGTCAGCCGGAAGGTCGATGGGTGCCTTTGCGATAAGGGATGCTACATAATCCCAATCGATGATACCTCTGTCAAGTTTTCCGTCAACATTCGGAATCCAATGGCGGTCATACTTCAGGACATTGTAATCCGCATCAACCGGGTCAGCAGCATAAAGCAATTCGTCGGTGATGGACTCATTGTCCTGCAAGTGTGTCGCATAGAGCCTTGAGATATACTTCTCAAGGAAGTGATAGTGATTCTCCCTACACATAAGAGTCGCATGGCCCGAGTCCCAGCAGAAACCGAGAAACTCTGACGGATATCTGTCGAAAAACATATCAAACTGTTCTTCCTGATACTTCTGCGGAGTGCATATGAGATTCTCCAATGCAATCCTTACGCCGGAGGCAACCGCATAATCCTTGATTTCATCAAAGGACTTCATCACCTGACGATAATAAATATCCTTCTCCTCCGGCTGCTCCTCGAACAGCATGAACGGGAGCTGCATATGCAGTACCATGACAGATGCGCCGATATGTGTACAAAGATCTATCCTGTTTTTAAGAAGGTCCACGCCTGCGAGTCTTGCATACTCATTCTTCGACGTGTAATCCTTACGAATATCGGTAAAGCGGTAACGATTATCATAGATAACCTTGCCGTTAACCGTTTTTGTACGAACACCGCCCTCACTTGCATGTATGCTGTGTGCGTTTATGTTGTAATCACGCAGGATATCTCTTGCCTGAAACATCTCGCTCGGGCTATACAAGTATTCGCCTTGCCAGTTCTGCATCCATTGAGTGTGGGTAAACCCACACTCTGCGAGATTGCGTATCTGGCGTTCAATATCTATCCAGCTATGTAAGTCACTGTTATAGTCTGTTTCACAAGAACTCAGGAGCTTTATTTCAGGCATCACTCTCACCTGCCATCGCTTCTTTTTCAGCAAGCGCTTTTTTGTTCATCTTCATAAGAACTGTGCCGCAGATGAATCCGATAACAGAGAGAACTGCCATTAAGATAAAGCAGATATGGTAGCCTCTGAGCGGAGTAGCAGTATCAACATATTTATCTACGATATTTCCCGATACGGTGTAAAGGAACATCTCGGGAGCGTATGTACAAAGAGATATGATACCAGAAGCAGTACCTGCAAGTCTCTTAGGAACAAGCACCTCGTCGATAGTTGAGAAGTACATCGCCTTGATAGAATACAGGAACAATCCGTATACGATGAAGTTGCATACAACAAGAGGTACGCCAACACCCTTTGTAGGAATAAGAACGTAGAGCGATGCGAACACAGCCATGCCTACGAAAGCCCACTTGATAAGCTTGATACGGCTACCGATCTTATCTGCAAGGAAGCCGGCAACAAAAGCACCGAGCATCATCATAACGTATGTACGGATAACGCTTAAGTTTCCTACAACCGTGTCGCTGAGACCGAATGCGTTGGAAAGATAACCGGTGATATATCCGTGGAAAATAAGTGCCGAATAGTTACAGATACCGAGAGCTCCGCAAAGCCATACACGCGGCATTTTTGCAACCTCTATAAAATCTTTCTTGTTGAGCGGATTTACTGTAGCATTGTCTTTTCCGGTAGGCTTGTCGTTTTCAAGGAAGAAGAAAGCGAGAACACCTATAACAACCATGAGGATACTGTAGAAAAGAATAGCATTCTTCATACCTCCGATAGCGTCGGAAGCAAGACCGAAAAATGCAACGGAAGCAAAAGCAACCAGCGTACCGATAAGTCCGCGTCCGCCTTCTAACATACCGAAGAGACGTCCTTGCTCATTTTCGTCGCCGAGCCTGTTAATCGACTTAACCATAGCTGCCCAGAAGGTGAAGACTGTTGTTATAGCGAAGATTGCATGGATAACAACGAGCCAGATAAAGCTTGGCAAAGTCCAAAACCAGAATCCTGCTAGACCGGTACCTACGCAGGAAATAATGATAAGTGTTTTACAGCTGAACTTATCGGCAAGTATGCCGCCCGGGAAGTAACATATAAAGTTTACAATGCCGTATGCGGACATAATCAAGCCCAACTGCGTGTAGGATGCTCCTGTTGCCTGAGAAAGCGGTTCCATGTAAGTCTCACGAAGATAGGGAAGCTTAGTGATAACTCCGCCTGCCAAAGCAACAATGAAAATAGTCAGATATTTTCTAAAAGTCGCCTGTTTAGGGTTTGCCTGTTTGGTAGTTGCCATTTCTTTTTCCTCCTTTGAACATGACTTTTGATTTCGACGACATCCCGGTAAAGGTTGCTCGTCACCCTCAAAGTATCATACTTTTTGAACGGTGTCAACAAAAAAAGTATTAACAAAAATTCATTTTTATTGAAATTGCCACATCGCACGTAAACAAGCCTCAAAATATTTCCGAGTCAACAGATAGGAATTTCCTTATAACAAGTACAAAAAAGAAGGGAGAGCGGCCATTTTCCGCTCTCCCCTTAAACTTGTTTTTTTATGTTTTAATCATGCAAGAAATTTTCTGAGATCTTCATTTTCAGTAATGAAATTTCTTCCGAACGCAAGAACATTTTCTCTGTCCGTCTCCGGCGGCAATGTAGCCTTTCCGTCCGGCATGATAAAGTAAACGCTCATAAGCGTCGCGTCTGTTCGCATATCTGAATAGATGAACTCAAAAACCATAGGCATGTTTCCGTCTGCAGTTATTGAAACAAGGTTCGCTGCCGGAACATGGAACTCGTCTACAACGGCTTTTATCGCAGCATCATCGTCCTTGTCGGATACCACTGCGTCACCGATTTTAACGGTTGACCCCTTGGCATCAACTGTTTCCTCTGCGGCACTTTCTGTTACAGGTGCTTCCGGAGCAGGTGCAGGTTCTACAGCAGCTTCAGGCTCTGCGACAGCTTCGGGTTCTGCAACAGCTTTAGGCTCTACTGCAGGCTCAACAATAGCAGGTGTAGGTTCCTCAACCGTTACGGTCTCATTGTGCGTTAAGTCATCAAAAGTTACGGGTGCCGGTTCGGGCTCTGAAAAGTCCGCAAAATTACTTGTAGACTCTGCCGTCGGAAGCTCTTCTCCGTCAATATCCGACATACCCACAGCATATCCCTGCTCATGAGGGTTGAGATCCGCAAAGGTCTCTGCTTTTTCCGGCTCCTGACCGAGAAGCGTCTCGGTAGCGGGAGACTCGTCCATAATTGGAGCTGATGAAGAAAGGATTACCTCCGGCTCAGCAGCTGCAACAGGTGTAACGGGTACGACCGGAGCAACAGGAATAACCGGCTCAACAGGAGCAACAGGCACAACGGGAGCGACAGGCTCAACGGAAGGCTCAGCGGCAACCGGAGGCACAACTACCTCTTCCGCGTCCTTTTCCTCCTCATCAAGCTTTCCTGCAAGATAAGGCAGATCCATAGGCATGTCCGAATAATCAACAACGGTTTCCTCTGCCTTTTCTTCGGGCGCAGCTTCTTCAACAACAGGAGAAGCCTCCTCCACAGGTGCTTTGTTCTCCTCTACAGTAACAACAGGCTGCGGTGCTTCTTCCACAGTGGGAAAAACCTCAGGAGTAACAGGTGTTACCGCAGGAATAAACTCCGGTACAGGAGTTTTTTCCTCTGCCGGCGAAGTTTCCGGCTTATTTTCTACAGGTATCGTTGACGGATTTGCTGTTGTGCCGCCCGAAACCTTGTTAAGTGCTTTTGTCGTAATCAGCACGGAACCGGCAGCGGCAGCCGTTGCAGCAATACCAAGAGCTCCGAGCTTTAAAACTGTTCCAAGTTTCATACACTTTTCCTCCAGACATCAAAAAATTAAGTGTTCTTTATTATAATATCATTTGAAATGAGCAATTACAATAAAAGGCAGATAAATTTTTGTTACTGTTTTAAAACTGATTCAAAATATGTTCACTTTAACGGTAAGCAAAAATCAGGTTCTTGAAATGCTGAACTTATACTGATCCTTACCGTTTCTCTTTGCCTCATAGAGAGCGGCATCCGCTTTCTTAAAGAGCTCCTCATATGTTCTGCCGTCCTTGTTGAACATGGCGACACCGATACTCGTAGACAAACGGCCCGGGAAGCCGTGGTCAATACCGTATTTCTTAAAGGATGCCGTGAGATGCTGAAGTTTGTCACAGACCATGGCTATGGACTGTACGTTCTTTATCAAAACAATAAACTCATCTCCGCCCACTCTTCCGAGAATATCCGTCTCACGGAAATTCTTGTTGAGCTCATTTGCGAACGCAAGGAGAATCTGATCTCCCACAGCATGTCCTCTGGTATCGTTTATAGTCTTAAAGTTATCAATATCTATGATGATAAGCGCGTGCTGAGAGGAGAAATTCTTTTCAAGGCACTCCTCAATAAGACTCCTCGTTGTCATCTTATTGTAAAGCTGTGTAAGAGGATCCTTTTCTGCCTCAAGTCTCAGCTTATCCTCATTCTGCTTTCTCTCGTTTATACTCTGGACAAGGCAAAGAAGATACGCATCATCCTTCTCCGAGGATTCCTTTGTAAGAAGAACGGATATCCATCTGTAATCTTCATTCGATGTAAGAACTCTTCCTTCAAAGTAAATCTGATTCTTTCCGGAGCGTATTTCCTCATTTATATAGTTTGAATTGAAATTTCTCATAAAGACCTGGATGTCGTCTTCATATATGTAATTATCAATTCTGTTCTTAAGATCCTCGAGAGTCATCTTCGAAGAGGAAGTAATGCCGTAGAATTTCTCGCCCTTAAGAACTTCAATCTCATTGTTAGTCATGTTTATCTCAAGCGCCATATCATAGACCCTGGAAAAGATGTTTCCGAGTCTTCGCTTATTTTCTCTCGATTCCTCGATTGATTTTGAAATTTCATAAAAAGCTTCAAGTCGCTCCGCATGGTTGAACTGAATAATAATAAAGAAAAGGGCGACCATGGGGGTACAGGTTATAACTATTGTCTGATCAACCTTAGTAACTATAGAAAAAATAACAATGGTTGCTATTGAAAACGGATATATAAAAATTGCTTCCGCCCACGAAATAATAGGTATAGACAAACCGACCACCATCAGCAAAAGCCAGACGATAGTATTCTCTACCGGATTATCAAACGTCATGGACGCAAGAATCGCCACTACATAATAGAAAATCCAAAAAACAACAAAGAGGACCGACACAATTACCTTACTCTTCTCCGTATGGGTATCCGCGGTGGAAAATATTCTGTGGTACCTTTGTGCCACGGCGATGTATGCTAAAAGGAAAACAGCAAACGCGCCCATAACAACAAAATCTCTGCCCGACAACTGAGTGTTTATAGTCGGTATAACAAAAAAGAGAAAAATCATAAAAAGGAAAAGAACGGAAAGCAATATAGAACGGCGAAGGTTGGTTTCCCTTCGTCTGGAATCTATGAATTCTCTGTGTTCTTTTTCCTTTTCATCACCACTATCTACGAATCCGAGCAACAATCTTGCCTTTTTAACTGAACAAAAAAACTCCAGTAACAAATCTTTCACTTTTTCACCCCTTTTACAGGATCGTTTTATAACGTCTTTGACATACGTAATATTATAACAAAAAAATGACCCCATTCAATAAGGTAAAAGGTCATTTTTTTAGTAAAGCATATAAAAAATAACGTCAATAAATTGTGTAAACTGTACAGGTTGTTCAAAAACTATGCAATCTTTACACCATTATTAACTTCAAAATGACCTATGAAGGGAAGGTCAGAAACCAATCTGCAACTGTCACCGTCAAAATAAAAGGTTGCGGCCACGGATTTTACCGCGGGAACCATAGCAGAGCTTCCTCTGACATAAAGTGAATTGCCGTTTTCGGTCACTTCGTCGATAGAGTACTCAAGCTTTCCTTCATATCCCGGAAACTCGGGAACAAATTCATACTTTCCGTTGTTATCTTCTATTTTGAGAAAGACATCTCCCTTAAAGAAGAATGTGTTTACGGTAAACTTCCACTTTCCTATTCCTACCACTCAATCATCTCCATAAAAAAAGTGTTTGTTAGACTTTATGCAAAAAACACCCGAAATATGCGTAAAGCAACAAATTCGAGGTGTCTTTTTTTGAAAAAAAAGGCGGGTCGCATACTGTAGCGACCCGCACGGATTGCAAAAATCAGCCTTCTTCTTTCATCTTTGCAAAGCATTCACTGCAATAAACAGGGCGATCCTCGCGTGGTCTGAAAGGAACTGTTGCCGGCTGTCCGCAAGACGCACATACAACTTCAAACATCTCTCTGTCAGCTCTTGCTGCGTTCTTACGTGCATCTCTGCAAGCTTTACAGCGCTGTGGCTCGTTCTCGAATCCTTTTTCTGCGTAAAATTCCTGCTCGCCTGCTGTAAAGATAAACTCTTCGCCGCATTCCTTGCAGATGAGGGTCTTGTCTTCGTACATGATAGTTAACCTGCCTTAAAATAATATGAATTTGTCAAAATGACGTATGCTAATATTATACTAAAAAAAGCGGTTTGTCAACAAAATCAAAAACTTGTTAATTATTTGTCGTTATTTTGGCTATTTTCGACAAAAAGCTATTTCTTTTTTATAACTTTTGGCAGGATAAGACTGCCCGCACCCAGTACAACGGCGACAACCGCAACAATGATTATAACCTTTGTTCTTGCCGTATCACCGGTTGCGGCAACAGTCGCAAAGTCCGAGGGTCCTGCCGCAAGAGCCTGTATGGCAACGATAGCAACGCTTCCTATCATGAGTATTGCGAGAAAAATCGCCACAACTCTCGTAAATAAGCTTCTGTTCATTTTAATCAATCCTCCAACCATTTTTTTGAATCATTGAGAATGTTTTTGTACTGAGCCTCGGCAGCTTCAAAGGTTTTTGATACCGAGGTGATGTATATCTTTATCTTAGGCTCCGTGCCCGACGGTCTCACAACCACACCGTTTCCTCCGTCAAGCTTAAAGCTTATTACGTTTGAAGAAGGAAGTCCCGTTTTTTCCGTATCCTTATAGTCTGTTTTTTCCAAAACATCCAGTCCTCCGATTTCACCGAAGGTTGAGCTCCTGAGAGAGGCCATGATATCCGCCATCTTCTGCATACCTGCTGCTCCGTCAAATTCAAAGCTGTCAACACGGTTAAGATAAATTCCGTATTTGCCGTATATCTCATTCATAACGTCTATGAGTGTCTTACCGTTTGACTTGTAATACGCCGCCATTTCACAAACAAGCTGGCTCGCAACCACAGCATCCTTATCTCTTGCGTGAATACCGAGAAGATAACCGTAGCTCTCCTCCATTCCTATGATAAAGTCAGACTCCTGACCCTTTCTTTCAAGGTTTGTGATATACTCGCCGATATACTTAAAGCCCGTAAGGAGATCCGCAACCTTTGCGCCGTAGTCATTCGCTATAACCCTTACGAGGTCCGTGGTAACAAACGATTTTATTACAACCGGATTCTTCGGCATGATACCCTTTTCCTTGTACTGTGAAAGAACATACTCCGTAAAGAGGGATCCCACTTCATTTCCGGTCATGAGCTTATAATCCTTTCCGTCATAAACCGCAATTCCCATACGGTCACAGTCCGGATCGGTAGCTAGAAGCAAATCCGCAGGCTCTGTCTTTGCCATTTCAATAGCACATTCAAACGCCTGTCTTATCTCAGGGTTGGGGTACGGACAGGTCGGGAAGTTTCCGTCGGGAAGCTCCTGCTGTTTTACAACCTTGACATTTTTTATTCCGAGTCTGTCAAGTATCTTCCTTACCGGCTTATTTCCGGTTCCGTTAAGGGGCGTGTATATAATCTTAAGGTCGGTATTCTTACATACGTCGGGATTTATCACCTTGCTTGAAACAGCGGAGAAAAACTCCTCAGAGATTTCCTCGGAGATATACTCGATAATTCCTTCCGAAAGACCCTTTTCAAAGTCCATACGCTTTACGTCTTCGAATATGTCAACCTTTTGGATGAATTCGTACGCAGCCGCCGCTGCCGCATCCGTCATCTGATACCCCTCGGGGTCATAGCACTTATAACCGTTGTACTTTGCCGGATTGTGGCTTGCCGTTATGATAACACCGGATGAGCAGGAAAGCCTGCGCACGGCAAAGGAGAGCATGGGAGTCGGTACAAGTTCGGGATAGATATAGACCTTTATTCCGTTTGCCGCAAACACACCTGCCGTCTCCTTCGCAAAGACATCCGAATTGATACGGGAATCATACGCTATGGCAACCGACGGATTCTCAAACTCGGAATTAAGATAGTCCGCTATACCCTGCGTTGCCTGATTAACAGTGTATATATTCATACGGTTTGTGCCCGCACCGAGCACCCCGCGCAGACCGGCGGTACCAAATTCAAGTTTTTTATAAAAACGGTCGAGAATCTCATCGTCCTTACCGTCAATTTCAACAAGTTCGGCGCGAAGTTTTTCATCTTCACACTTTTCCCTCCACAGGCTGTAAACGTCATTGTAATTTTCCATTAAAACTGCCTCCAAAGAATAAATATAAATATCATCTAATTTTAATACGTTCTACCGACATTTGTCAATGTATACCGGCCTACGAAACCCGACGAATTTCGATTTCGCTTGAAAAGGGATGTGCTTTCGTGAGAGAATTACATCGCACAGTTAAAAAGGAGTAAATATGTTTTCCAAGGTATTCAGCATGGGAATGCACGGTCTTTATACTCACCTCGTTGAAGTTGAGTGCGATTTATCAAACGGACTTCCGAGATTTGACCTCGTCGGGCTTCCGGGAAGTGCCGTTTCCGAATCAAAAGAGCGTGTGCGTTCCGCGATAAAGAATAACGATTTAACCTTTCCGATAAGCAGAATAACGGTAAATCTCGCACCGGCAAACTTTCGTAAGGAAGGTCCCATATACGACCTGCCCATAATGATTTCCGTGCTACTCGCCTCAAGACAGCTTAAAGCAAAAACGGACGACACGATTTTTATAGGCGAATTGTCCCTTGACGGTGAGCTGCGCAAAATCTCCGGTGTCCTTCCGATGACAACGGAGGCAAAAAACAGAGGCTTTCGGAAAATCTTTGTTCCTGAAGAAAACGCGTCCGAGGCAGCGCTCGTCTCGGATATGGAGGTGTATCCCGCATCGAATATCTCCGAGATACTAAACCATCTGCGAAAGGAAAAAATTATTTCACCGCTTACAAAGGAAACCTGTTCCTTTGCAGACGAGCAAGAGTCACCTTATGCGGAAACTCCGGATTTTTATGATGTTTTCGGTCAGGAATCGGCAAAACGCGCGCTCGAGGTTGCGGCCGCCGGAGGGCACAATGTCCTGCTTACGGGAAGCCCGGGCTCTGGTAAAAGCATGCTCGCAAAGCGCATACCCGGAATTCTGCCGAGCATGAATGAGCAGGAGGCTCTTGCAACAACATCGGTCTATTCCGTAGCAGGAAAGCTTGTGCCCGAAAATCCTCTTATAAGCAAAAGACCGTTTCGGGCTCCGCATCATACGTCTACTCCGGTGGCGCTTACGGGCGGCGGCGCGCGTGCCGTGCCGGGGGAGATATCTCTTGCACACAACGGTGTCCTGTTTCTGGATGAGCTTCCCCTTTTCAGCCGTAAGACTCTCGAGGTACTCAGAGAACCGCTTGAGGACGGCGTGATAACCATTTCCAGAAATCTGTATACGGCAGTTTACCCCGGCAGAATAATGCTCGTCTGCGCCATGAATCCGTGCCCGTGCGGTTTTGCCTATGATCCGCACAAGGAGTGTACCTGCAAGGATTCCGAAATAAGGAGCTACACCTCGAAAATATCAGGTCCGCTCCTTGATCGGATAGATATTCACGTGCGCGTTGACCCGGTCGACTGCGAAGAGCTTATAAAAGCCGAAAAAAATCATTCGTCGTCCCCGCGTGAGCACTCTTCGCAGATACGTGCCCGGGTTCTCGCCGCACGTAAAGTCCAGCAAAACCGCTTTCGCGGCACGGACACACCGTGCAATGCGTATATGTCTCCCTCACAGGTTCGCACGCATTGCACCATGAGCGCAGGCGCCGAAAACATACTGATAGGCGCGTTTAAAAAACTGAATTTTTCAGCCCGCTCAAACGACAAAATTCTGAAGGTTGCACGCACCATAGCCGACCTTGACCGCTCGGACATCATAGAGGTAAAGCATATCTCCGAAGCCGTACAGTACCGCTCTCTTGACAGGTTATAAATCACAAAAAGCAGATGAAAAGAAAAATTCTCTTCATCTGCTTTTTCGGTAAAACAAAACTCAGCCCTTAAGGCCTCTTGACTGTCTGTCCATATCCTCAACAACGATGTCGAAGATTTCTCCGAGAGAGCGGCAGTATTCAAGAACCTTCCACGGCTCATTAGTGTGGTAGTGAATCTTTATAAGGTCGCTGTCTCCTACCGCGAGCAGACAGTCGCCTTTGAAGTTTTTCATGAAGTAATCATGAATATCATCCTCGTCAAGGTCTTCTCCTTCAATGAGAAGCTGGGTGTCGTATCTGTATTCTTCCACTTATAAACATCCTTTCTGTTTCCGCATACGCACTAGCCGAGCATCTTTTCAAGCGCTGCCTTGTATGTGGGGTTAGACGGTGCAAATGTATAATTCACAAAAAGCACATCCGTTATACCGTTGTTGTTTACGAACTGAGTAAGATTCACGTCTCCGCGGCGCGGGTCAAGAACAAAGACCTCTTCAAAGTTATCCACAAGAAACGGAGCGAGTGCATTTCCGTAAGACTCTTTTATGATGGCAATCTTTCTTCCGTTTTTGTTAGCCGTCACAATTTTTTCAACGGGATTGTCGCCCTCAATAAAGCAAAGGTATTTATTGCTTCCGGAAACACTCTCCGAAACAATCTTCATCGCCCTGCCGTTTGTAAGAGATGCATCTTGATAAATGGTTCCCGTCGCCTCTGTAAGAGGAAGAAAATACTCAACGTAATCCGGGTCGTTTGCAAGGCTCGCCGAGAATTGCTTAAAGCTTCCTACAAACCCGTCAATGCGTCCCGTTTTATGGTCCTCAAGCTTTGTCGGAGTGAAGCCCGCAGCTTTTCCGAGTGCGGTATAAGCATAGTATGCGCCTCTTGCCGTCCAGTGATGATCGGTCCTGAAATAAACATACTCATTCGCATGCGGAACAATCGCCGAATATGCGTCTACCGATTTTACGTTTTTCCCTGACAGCGCGGAATAGGCAAGCTTTATGCCCTCCTTCTGCGACCTGTTTCCCGTCCTGTAGGAATCCGGGCCGTAAAGCTCTATGGAAGTCGGTGCAAGCATAACATACACGGAAACGTTCGGAACCTTTGCACCGAATGCGGATATGATCTCTCCGTAGTGCTGAAGACTCTTAGGTGCTATACCGTAAAGTTCCATGCACCTGTTCCCCTGAATGGCAACACTTCTTGTTATCTCATAATCGGGAGCAGAGGTCGGCGGCAATGTAACTTCCGTCGTGCCGGAGGTCTCCGGCTTGGTTTCCTTTTTTGACTCGCTTGCGGCAGCCTGGCTTTTGCTCTCCTTGGTATCCTCGGGTTTCTTTGTGTCCGCACCTTTTCCGAATACAAGTACGCAGACAATAACGGCAACCACGACCACTACGGATGCAATTGCAATCGGAATCTGTTTTTTCTCAAAAGCCTTGATATGCGCCATTCTGGTTTCCTCTTTTCAAAAAATTAACTCTGTCTTTGCAGAATCGACTTGCCTGTATTTACTTCAAGTATATTTGAAAAGACCGCAATCTGAGAACCGGAAATATACTTATCGAGGTGAAGACTTCCGAAGTACCACTTTGAGTACTCGCAGGAATTTCCCAGTTCTTCAAGGTATGTGTTCAGTAGAGTAAGTCTGGTCTTTTCAACACTTTTAAGCTGTAAAAAATCTTTTATTCGGGCAGAGGGCTCATGTGTGATAACGATATCCACCTTGTTCCCGTTTTTCTCCATGTTTTCGGCGCCCTCTATAAGCTCCTGCTGATTCGGGTTTTCCTCTTTTGACCAGGTATTGTTTGCAAAACGGATTTCAAGGTCCGGGCTTTCGCCGCCGCCCATGGTAAAGACCTTCAGTCCCTCTATTTCAAACACCTGACCCCTCATGAGGTGGTAGAGATTTCCGCAGATATGATGAACCTTTCCGCCGTTCCACTCACTCACCTCATACTTGTTTAAAAGCTTAAAGTTTTCGTGAGTTCCGTCTATAAAACAAATGTTGTATTTCTTGTTTCCGAGCTTCGTAAGAAGCTTTGCCTCTTCCTTCGAGCCATCCCATATGAAGCCGAAATCACCGCATATAATAAGAGTGTCACCCTTCTTCAGCTTCCTTGCTGCGGGTGTTCTGAAGCGGTCGATGTCGCCGTGAATGTCTCCGGTTACATATACCATTTTTTCACTTCCCAAAAATATATTAGTTAAAAAATTTAATAAGTCAACAATGTAATAAGAATTTTAACTCTATTGTTATCTATTTTAACATTATTGTTATTTATTTTGTAAAAGAGACCTGCTATACTTATACAATAATACAATATTCACAAGGTGGTTGTCTATGAAAAAAAGATTAACATTTATCTTTTCTCTTGTGTTAATTTTTTCCTGTATATTTTCTGTTCCGGCACATGCCGCATACAACGATGAGGTTGAATTCGAATCAAAGATAGTCTATATGGAAAGCCTCGACAGGGGAACCGTTATTTTTAATAAAAATTCCGACAAAAAAACCTCTGAAGCATCCCTTACTAAAATCACCACAGCTATGGTTGTGCTTGATAACTGCAAGGATCTCGACACGGTTGTAACCGTATCTCAAAAGGTTATGGATACTCTGGCAGGGACAAACAGTTCCACTGCGGGCATCTCGGTAGGAGAACAGCTCACGGTCAGACAGCTTTTAAACCTCATGCTCATAAAAAGTGCCAATGAAGCAGCCAGTATTCTTGCGGATTATGTGGGCGGAGATATCGCCTCATTCGTGGAAATGATGAATAAATTCGCCGCAGACCTCGGCTGCAAAAACACACATTACACAAACCCTCACGGTCTTGATGAAGAGGATCACTACAGCACGGCGGAGGACATTGCAAAAATCATAAAATACGCTCTCAAAAATGAAACATTCCGGGAGATTGTTGCCTCACCGTCATATACATTGGAGGCTACAAATAAAAGGGACACCATTTCTTACCCAAGTACAAACCTCATGCTGCAGAGCAACAGTATGTACTACTATGAATACTGCAAGGGTATAAAAACGGGAACAACCGAAAATGCGGGCAAATGCCTTGCCTCTTATGCAACAAAAAACGGTTACTCCTATCTCTGCATCATCATCGGCGCTCCTGAAAAAGACAGTAACGGTTACGCCGTAAACTACGCATTCAAGGAAACAAAAAAGGCATACGAATGGGTCTTCAACAACATAAAGCTCAAGGTGGTTGCCGAGCCGTCGGATGTTGTTACAGTGGTTGACGTTGACCTCGCAAAAAAGGTCGACCATGTGCGGTTGGTGCCGAGTGAAGAGGCAACCGCTCTCGTTCCGGCGAGCGTCGACCCGTCGGCGATACTTATCGAGCCCATAAAGGACAGCATTCCGAAGGATATCAAGGCCCCCATAAAGGCGGGAACCGTTCTCGGAAAGGCAAACGTCATGTATGCCGGAGATGTTCTCTACACAATTGACCTCGTTGCCGGTGAAAACGTCGAAAGAAGCTTCTTTTCGTATATCGGGTACCTCATAAAGAACTTCTTTTCTTCCTCCGTTATGAAGATTGTTCTTGTGGTTGTAGGAATTGCTCTTGCTTTTTATATCCTTGTAAACATCATTTATTCAAAAAAGAAGAAGGATCGCAGAATAAGAGTTGTACACGGGTACAGAGAAGCGGAAAACCTGAAAAAGAAAAACAGCAACCACGGTGCGGGCACAGGCAACTCCGGTTACGGCAGCCGCAGAGGCGGTAGCAACGTAAGCCGCAGCCGTCACACCAATCGCGGAAAAAAACGCACTCGCGGAAGATAACGATAAAAAATCATAAACGCAAACAAGCGGTACAGAACTCAATGTTCTGTACCGCTTATATACTGTCTCTTAATTGTTATTGCTTTTTCCGACTGTTATCGAAATACAATCAGCCAAGCTCTGCAAAGTACTTTATTGTACGAACCATCTGGCTTGTGTAAGAGTTCTCGTTATCGTACCAAGCAACAACCTGTACCTGCCAAAGACCGTCGCCGATCTCAGTTACCATTGTCTGTGTTGCGTCGAAAAGAGAACCTTCGGTGATACCGATGATATCAGAAGAAACAAGAGGCTCCTCTGTGTATCCGAATGAAGCGCTTGAAGCGTTCTTCATTGCCTCGTTTATGCAGTCAACACAAACCTTGTCCTTCTTAACTACTGCAACAAGAATTGTTGTAGAGCCGGTAGGTGTAGGAACACGCTGTGCGGAACCGATAAGCTTGCCGTTAAGCTCGGGAATTACAAGACCGATTGCCTTTGCAGCTCCTGTTGAGTTAGGAACTATGGAGCAGGCTGCGGCACGTGCTCTTCTGAGGTCTCCCTTTCTGTGAGGTCCGTCAAGAACCATCTGGTCACCTGTGTAAGCGTGAACTGTAGTCATGATACCGCTCTGAACAGGAGCATAGTCGTTGAGAGCCTTTGCCATAGGAGCAAGGCAGTTTGTTGTGCATGAAGCAGCTGAAATGATCTTGTCGTCCTTTGTAAGAGTCTTCTCATTTACACCGTAAACGATTGTCGGAAGGTCGTTACCTGCCGGTGCGGAAATAACAACTTTCTTTGCACCTGCTTTGATATGTGCTTCAGCCTTTGCCTTTGAAGTATAGAAGCCAGTACACTCGAGAACAACGTCTACTCCGATTTCACCCCAAGGAAGATTGTTTGCGTCTGCTTCCTTGTAAATCTTAATTTCTTTTCCGTCAACTACTATAGAGTCCTCTTTTGCGGATACCTTGTCAGCAAGAGCGTATCTGCCCTGAGCTGAGTCATACTTAAGAAGATGAGCGAGCATTTTAGGATCGGTAAGGTCGTTTATAGCAACTACCTCGTATCCTTCTGCGCCAAACATCTGACGGAAAGCAAGACGTCCGATACGGCCAAAACCGTTGATTGCAACTTTAACCATTGTAATGTCCTCCCACTAAATTTTTGAAGAAATGATATTGACAAAAATTTGTCAATCTAAAAATATTATATACATAGTTTGAAAATATGCAAGCATTTTATTCATTTTTTGAAAAAGTTCTGTGAAATATTGTGAATTATATTAAAACATGAACGATTTTCTCTTGTTTTTTTATATAAAATATTGTTTAATTACATTTAATTATTATTCCCCGGACACTATATCTTGTCCAAGATTATAACATCACCGCCAAAAAACGTCTATATTTAAATCATTATCAAAAAAATTTCTTCAGTTGTATGGTTTTTGGGGACTTGTAAAATCTCATTACTCGGAGTATCATAATACTGTTGTTTTTTTTTTAACAATCTTTTGTTTTACATTTTTTATGGGTACCTATACAAAGGTGCCGGTTGTATGTCCCGTACATCGTCCGGCCGGCTGCAATGCCGCTCATAGAAGTTTATAATAGATACTATAAATATAAATGTGAAAGAGACTTATTCAGGAGGTTTTCATCTATGGAGAGAAAAATCAAGACCATGGACGGCAACACTGCCGCTGCGCATGTTTCGTATGCGTTTACCGAAGTTGCTGCCATCTACCCTATCACCCCATCATCCGTAATGGCAGAGGTAACGGATGAAATGGCTACTGCAGGTACGAAGAACCTTTTCGGACAGACCGTAAAAATTGCCGAGATGCAGTCCGAGGGCGGTGCCGCAGGTGCGGTACACGGCTCACTTTCAGCAGGTGCCCTCACAACAACCTACACCGCATCACAGGGACTTCTTCTCATGATCCCCAATATGTACAAAATAGCCGGAGAGCTTCTTCCCGGCGTTATGCATGTTTCTGCCCGCTGCGTGGCAACACATGCTCTGAATATCTTCGGAGACCATTCCGACATCTACGCATGCAGACAGACAGGCTATGCTATGCTCTGCTCCTCAAACGTTCAGGAGGTTATGGACCTCGGTGCGGTTGCGCACCTCTCATCTATAAAAGGAAGAGTTCCTTTCCTTCACTTCTTCGACGGATTCCGTACCTCACACGAAATCCAGAAGATAAAGGTATGGGACTATGACACTCTCGGTGAGATGCTTGACTGGGACGCAGTGAATGAGTTCCGCAGACGTTCTCTCAATCCGGAGCATCCGGTTCTCCGCGGTTCCGCACAGAACCCCGACATCTTCTTCCAGGCAAGAGAAGCATGCAACAAGTACTATGACGAAATCGTAGACGTTACCGAAAACTACATGAATGAAGTAAACAAAAGAATCGGTACCGACTACAAGCTCTTTAACTACTACGGCGCAAAGGATGCCGAGCACGTAATAGTTGCCATGGGCTCTGTATGTGACACCATAGAAGAAACCATTGACTACCTTGCAGCAAAGGGCGAAAAAGTCGGCCTTATCAAGGTACGTCTTTACAGACCGTTCTCACAGAAGCATCTCCTTGCAGCTCTTCCGGAGACAGTAAAGACTATCTCCGTTCTTGACAGAACAAAGGAGCCGGGTTCATTCGGTGAGCCTCTCTTCCTCGACGTTCTCGCTGCTATCAAGGGAACAAAATTTGACGGTGTTAAGGTTCTCGGAGGTCGTTACGGTCTCGGCTCAAAGGACACCGTACCTTCACATATCATTCCTGTTTTTGAAAACATGAAGCTTGACGCTCCGAAAGAGAGATTCACTCTCGCCATCAATGATGACGTTACAGGTCTTTCTCTTCCGGAATCAGGGGTTGTTGACACAGCTCCGCAGGGAACTATCTGTTGTAAATTCTGGGGTCTCGGCTCCGACGGTACGGTAGGTGCCAACAAGAACTCGATAAAGATTATCGGCGACAACACGGACATGTATGCTCAAGGATACTTCTCATACGACTCAAAGAAATCCGGCGGTATCACTGTTTCACACCTTCGCTTCGGTAAGAATCCGATCAAATCAACATACCTTATCAACCGTGCGGACTTCGTTGCATGTCACAACGAGTCATACGTAACAAAGTATAACATGGTTGAGGATATCAAGCCGGGCGGAACATTCCTTCTCAACTGTCAGTGGAAAACTATCGACGAGCTCGACAGAAATCTCCCGGGCGACATGAAGGCATATATCGCAAACAACAACATCAAGTTCTATACAATTGACGCATCCGACATCGCTATAAGCGTAGGTCTCGGAAACAGAGTAAGCACCATTCTTCAGTCCGCTTTCTTCAAGCTCACGGGCATTCTTCCGCAGGAAAAGGCTATTGAGCTCATGAAGGCTGCGGCAACAAAGTCATTCAGCAAAAAGGGTGACGACATCGTAAGAATGAACCACGAAGCAATTGACGCCGGTGCAACAGCAGTTGTAAAGGTTGACGTTCCGGATTCATGGAAGTCCGCTTCGGGAAGCATAGAGGTTGAAGAGATTCATACCGACAAGCCTGCTCTCAACAAGTTTGTAAACGACATCCTTATTCCGGCAAACAAGCAGCAGGGAGACAAGATTCCTGTTTCGGCATTTGCTGACATCGTAGACGGTACATCGCCGTCCGGTACAGCAGCATTTGAAAAACGCGGTATCGCACTTTACGTTCCCGAGTGGCAGCCGGATAAGTGTATTCAGTGTAACCAGTGCGCATACGTTTGTCCTCACGCTGTTATTCGTCCTCTTGCTCTCAGCGAGGAAGAGGCAAAGAACGCTCCCGAAGGCATGAAGCTTACAGACATGAAGGGTCTTCCGGGATACAAGTTCACCATGACTCTTTCACCTATGGACTGTACGGGCTGCGGCTCCTGCGTAAACATCTGTCCCGCAGGCGCAAAGGACAAGGCAAACAATGCTCTTGTTATGAAGCCGCTTGAGACACAGAAGGATAAGGAAGAAGGCTTCATCTTCGGTACAAAGACCGTTATAGATGCTGCCGTAACTGAAAAATTCAGTCCTGAAACAGTTAAGGGCTCTCAGTTCCTCACACCGCTTCTTGAATTCTCGGGTGCATGTGCAGGCTGCGGAGAAACACCTTACGCAAAGCTCGTTACTCAGCTCTTCGGCGACAGAATGTACGTTGCAAACGCAACCGGATGTTCTTCAATCTGGGGCAACTCGGCTCCGAGCACACCGTATACCACAAACCTTGAAGGAAAGGGTCCTGCATGGTCCAACTCACTCTTTGAGGATAACGCAGAGTTCGGCTACGGCATGAAGCTCGCAAACGACCAGATTCGTGAGAACCTTGCCAACAGAGTCCATAAGTTTACAACCTCAGACAACAGCGAAATTGCCGCTGCCGCTAACGAGTGGCTCAACACATACAACGACGGAGAAGCTTCAAAGAAGGCTTCGGCTAACCTCGTAAAGGCTCTTGAGGGAGCAAACGACAAGGATGCTGAGTTTATTCTTGAGAACAAGGATTATCTCGTTAAGAAGTCACAGTGGATCTTCGGCGGTGACGGATGGGCATATGACATCGGCTTCGGTGGACTCGATCATGTTCTTGCTCAGAATAAGGACGTAAATGTTCTTGTCTTCGACACAGAGGTTTACTCAAATACAGGCGGACAGTCATCAAAGTCAACACCTGTAGGTGCTATCGCTCAGTTTGCTGCAGGCGGTAAGGAAGTTAAGAAGAAAGACCTTGCAGCTATCGCAATGAGCTACGGATACGTTTACGTTGCACAGGTTGCAATGGGTGCCGATTATGCACAGACTCTCAAGGCAATAAGAGAGGCAGAGGCTTATAACGGTCCTTCAATCGTTATTGCATATGCTCCGTGTATCAACCACGGTATAAAGGGCGGACTCAGCATCGCAATGACTGAGGAAAAGCGTGCGGTTGCTTCAGGCTACTGGCATATGTTCCGCTTTGACCCCGTAAAGGCCGAAAAGGGTGAAAATCCGTTCACTCTCGACTCAAAGGCTCCTACAGAGGATTATCAGAACTTCATCCTGAATGAAGTACGTTATTCATCACTCAAGCGCGGAAACCCCGAAAAAGCTGAAAGACTCTTCGGTATAGCAGAAAAATCCGCAGCTGAAAAGTATGAGCATCTTCTGAGACTTAAAGATTTGTATAATCCGGCTAAATAATATATAATATTCATACAAGCGGCGGTGCCGGGACCTTTACTTGGCACCGCCTAAAATTTCGGATTTTATTTTAGTGGAGGTTATAAATATGGCTCAATACGTTATGGCCCTTGATCAGGGAACCACCAGTTCCCGTGCCATTGTTTTTGACAAACACGGAAACGTAATCACAAAATCTCAAAGAGAGTTTGAGCAGATTTATCCGCAGGCAGGATGGGTAGAACACAATCCGATGGACATACTATTCAGTGAGTACCAGTCCATTTCGACAATCCTTTCCGAAGGAGTTGTCAATCCGTCTGAAATTGCGTGTATCGGTGTGACAAACCAGCGTGAAACAACCATACTGTGGGACAAGAGAAACGGACTTCCCATAAACAATGCCCCTGTCTGGCAGTGCAGACGTACTGCGGCAATGTGCGAAGAGCTCAAGGCTCAGGGACTTGAAAAATATGTAAGGGAACACACCGGTCTCGTTATAGACGCATATTTTTCCGCGACAAAGATAAAGTGGCTTCTTGACAATGTACCCGGTGCTATGGACCTTGCAAAGGAAGGAAATCTTCTTTTCGGTACAGTTGAGACATGGCTTATCTGGAACCTTACGGGCGGCGCTTCTCATCCTGAGACAGCTGTCCATGTAACCGACTACTCAAATGCATCCAGAACAATGATTTTTGACGTGGACAAGCTTTGTTGGGACGAATTCCTCTGTGAAAAGATAGGAATTCCGATGAATATTCTTCCGAAGCCGGTTCCGTCAAGTATGGTATACGGAAAGGTCGCTCCCGGAATCCAGGGCCTTGAAGGTCTTGTGGGAACACCCATAAGCGGTGCTATCGGTGACCAGCCGGCCGCTCTTTTCGGACAGGCATGCTTCAATCCGGGAATGGCAAAGAGCACATACGGTACAGGTTGCTTCCTTCTTATGAACACCGGAAATGAGCGTGTAAAGTCCAAAAATCAGCTCACCTCAGGTGTAGCATGGTCAATAGGAAACGAAGTTACTTATTCGATAGAGGGCTCGGCTTTCAACGCAGGCTGTGTTATTCAATGGCTTCGTGACGAGCTCCATCTCATAGACAACGCTCCCCGCTGCGACGAGCTTGCCGAAAGCGTTCCCGACACAAATGGTATCTACCTTGTACCCGCATTCACAGGTCTCGGCGCTCCGTATTGGGATATGTACGCAAGAGGCTGTATCGTCGGACTTACCCGAGGCGTAAACCGCGCTCATTTTGCACGTGCAGTCCTTGAGGCAAACTGCTATCAGGTTGTTGACCTCATAACGGCAATGAAGGACGATTCGGGAATCGACATTGCCTCTCTCCGCGTTGACGGCGGTGCATCCGTCAGCAACATAATGATGCAGATTCAATCCGACTTCCTCAACTGCGAGGTAAACAGACCGAAGGTAGTCGAGACAACCGCTCTCGGTGCCGCATATCTTGCAGGTCTTGCAGTAGGCATCTGGAAGGACACGGATGAAATAGAGCAAAACCGTGAAGTCGCAAAAATATTCAGACCGCAGATGGACGCTGAAAAGCGTGAAGAGCTTTACAAAGGTTGGAAGAAGGCTGTCACCCGTGCAATGTCATGGGTAGACCCTGAATAAACATATTTTGCAAGACCGTAGGAGGTTAGAAAAATGGCACGAAACATAATTGATTTTGAAACTCTCGACAGATTCATGACAGATGCGTTTGCCGCAATAGGAGTTCCGAGAGACGAAGCCGCAATTGTTGCCGATGTACTCATCGAGTCGGACAAAAGAGGCATCAACTCTCACGGAGTAAACCGTTTCAAGCCGGTTTACATCGACAGAATCAACGACGGCATCCAGAGCCCTGTCACAAACTTTGACATCCTGAAAGAGACTGAAACAACCGCTGTTGTCGACGGTCATAACGGAATGGGACAGGTTATCGGCTACAAGGCTATGGAAATGGCTATAAACAAGGCCAAGAAGTACGGTATGGGTATGGTAGCTGTTCGTAACTCATGCCACTACGGTATTGCCGGATACTATGCATCCATGGCATGTAAGGCAGGCTGTATCGGTATGACCGGTACAAACGCTCGTCCGTCCGTTGCTCCGACATTCGGTGTTGAGGGTATGTTCGGAACAAACCCGCTCACTATCGGAATTCCGACAGACGAGGACTTCGACTTTGTTATTGACTGCGCAACCTCAATCACACAGAACGGCAAGATTGAGTACTATGAGAGAATCGGCGAGGACGTTCATCCGGGAACCGTTATAGATATCGACGGAAACCCCGTAACAGGAGATGCCGGAGTAGCACTTAAGAAGATTCGTCAGGGTACGGCAGCTCTTACCACCCTCGGCGGTATCGGCGAAGAGCTCGGCGGATACAAGGGCTACGGCTATGCTATGGTCATAGAGCTTCTCTCCTCGATTCTTCAGGACGGCGCTTACGGTAAGGACCTTGACGGTAAAGGACCCAACGGAGAAAAGATTCCTTATCACCTCGGCCACTTCTTTATTGCAATAGACACCAACCACTTCCTCGGCGAAGAGCTCACAAGAAAGAAAGCAGGAGAAATCCTTCGCTCGGTACGTGCTTCTAAGAAGGCTCCGGGTCATGACCATATCTTCACCGCAGGTGAAAAAGAGTGGAACGTATGGCTTGAGCGTAAGGACAGCGGTGTTCCCATAACAGAGCCCGTACAGCTTGAGTTCAATGCAGTACGTGACCAGTTCGGACTTGACTATAAATTCCCCTGGGAGGACTAATTATGGATTATGCAAAAGAATCATTAAAGCTTCACTACGAATGGAAGGGCAAGCTCGAAGTAGTTTCAAGAGCTGCGGTTAACAGCAAAGAGGCTCTTTCACTTGCTTACACTCCGGGAGTTGCACAGCCGTGCCTTGAGATTCAGAAGGACGTAAACAAATCCTATGAGCTCACACGCCGTTGGAACACGGTTGCTGTTGTAACAGACGGTACCGCAGTTCTCGGACTCGGAGATATCGGTCCCGAAGCAGGAATGCCCGTAATGGAAGGAAAGTGCGTTCTTTTCAAGGAATTCGGCGGTGTAGACGCAATTCCTCTCTGTGTGCGTTCAAAGGACGTTGACGAGATAGTAAAAACCGTTTCTCTTCTTGCCGGAAGCTTCGGCGGTGTAAACCTTGAGGACATCTCCGCTCCGCGCTGCTTTGAGATTGAGAAAAAGCTTAAAGAATGCTGTGATATCCCTATCTTCCATGATGACCAGCACGGTACTGCCGTGATAACACTTGCAGGTCTTATCAATGCTTTGAAGCTCGTAGGAAAAGATATCAAGGACGTAAAGATTGTAACCAGCGGAGCAGGTGCTGCAGGTATAGCAATCATAAAGCTTCTCATGAGCATGGGTCTTCAAAATGTTATAATGACTGACCGCACCGGTGCCATCTACAAGGGACGTGAAGGCCTCAATCCCATAAAGGAAGAAATGGCTGAAATAACAAACAAGAACCTTGAAAAAGGTACGCTTGCAGACGTTATCAAGGGGGCCGATGTATTTATCGGTGTTTCTGCACCGGGTACTCTTACAAAGGACATGGTTAAGACAATGGCAAAGGATCCTATCATTTTTGCCTGCGCAAACCCTGTTCCCGAGATTTTCCCCGACGAAGCAAAGGATGCAGGTGCAGCCGTTGTTTCAACAGGAAGATCCGACTTCCCGAATCAGGTAAACAATGTACTTGCTTTCCCGGGAATCTTCCGCGGTGCGCTTGATGTTCGTGCTTCCGACATCAACGACGAGATGAAGATTGCAGCAGCATACGCTCTTGCAAACCTTGTTTCCGACAGCGAGTTAAACGCAGAGTATATCCTTCCTGCCGCATTTGATCCGCGTGTTAAGGATGCTGTTGCAAAGGCTGTTGCAGAGGCTGCAAGAAAATCAGGCGTTGCAAGAATCTAAGCATTTATAACCAATCCATATAAAAATCCGACAATTCTTGACGAATTGTCGGATTTCTCTTTTTCTTATTTAAAATCAGCCAAGCTCCGATATGGGTTCATCGGAATTGTAAACAGCACCGAACTTGCACTTTTCCATACAGAGACCGCACTTAAGGCACATGTCCTCATGAATAACGTGCGGAGTCTTAACCTTACCCTCAATAGCATTTCCCGGGCAGACACGTGCACACGCCGTGCATCCCTTACACTTATTCGGGTCAATTCTTATCGGCTTTTCATAGTCTATGTATATTGCCTCTTTTCCATCCGCGGGTTGAGTTTTTTGCATGATAATCGCCTCAACGGGACATGCACGCGCACACACGCCGCAGCCTATGCAGCGCTCTATCTCCTTCGGGACGGGAAGCTCACGGCGCATTCCGCGTCTTGTAACATAGTGAGATAAGTCAAAAAGGCTTACCGGACAGTTATAAAGGCAGGCCTTACAGCCGTAACATAAATCATAATTGATAACGGGAATCTGATTAGCCATAAACAGCCACCTCCTCACAGAATTCCGAGTCGGGTGCGTTCAGGAGCCTGTTAAGACCGAGCATTTCAACGGTCTCCTCAAGAGGAATACCGGTTTCATAGTCAAAGCCGGCGTTCTTCCACGTCATCTTCATCATTGCGTCTATAGGAACCGTTTTTCCGGCATTCTTACCCACCTTGAGAGGAGGCTCACCGACCATACGACCGTGCGGGCGTGAGAACCACGGGTCAAGACCCTGCTTTATGTTAAAAAGATGTCTCATGGTAAAGACTCTTCTTCCTATAAACATATACTCATCAGGCGTCAGACCCCATCCCGTGGCTGCGTTGAGCCATTCAAACATAGGATAGTTGCCTACGCCGAGGATAAATCCGAAATAACAACCGCCCGCACCGTCGACAATACGCTTGAAGTACGCACACGCAAGCACCTTCAGCGCCTCTTCGTCAGACGGCTGCCACTCACCGGCTTTTGAGCCCACAAGCACTGCCGGCGGAGCCCATGATACCTTTTTCCAGAGATGCATACAGCCGTAGTAAAGCGAACCACCGGAGGTATGGCGCGACGGAGTCGCGTCCGTAGCATAAAGCGTTGCCTGCTGAGGGTCGGGTCGTGAATCATGCATCGGTGGTTCGGTACCGCCGGCATGAACACCGTATTTTGCAAACTGAGGCCCGAGACGCTCAACAGCCTTCTTGCAGCCGTCTGCAAATACGTCTCCTATTCCCTCTCTGTGGATAATCATTTTAACGAATGCAATTATTGCTTCCGGGTTACCCCATCGAAGATCAAGACCGCCGACATCCTCCTTTGTAAGAAGACCGTTTTCGTATGACTCAATCGCCATTCCAACGGTACCGCCCGTTGAGATAGTATCAATTCCCGCACGGTTACAGTACTCGTTCAGGTAAAGCATTGCATCATTATCGTCATTGAGAAGAAAGCCCGTGAAATCCCACTGGGACTCATACTCCGGCTTATGTACTCTTGTATATCCCTGATCGTTGTACTTGGTCTTAGAGATATCAATCTCACCGCCGCAGCCGTAAACACAGGAATAACAGTAATAGCGGTTTGTCTGAAGGCGGAGGAGCTGAGAGCCGTCCGTCTTGTTTATTTTACCGATATGAAAATCTTCCTTTTGCGAGCCGCCCCAATTCTTTACGGGCGCCTCCCCTGTCTGAGCGGCAAAGCCCGAGGCACCTGCCGTACCCCATGTACCCATAAGAACACCCGTAAAAATACCGTCAGGTGAAAGCTGAAGCTCAGGCAGAAATTTTGCCACGTTCAAAAGACCGGCCGGCACCTGAGGCGGAAGAAAAACGGCGTTTACACGCTTTGCGCACATCTTTGAGAGTTTCTTTATCTCTGCCGTGTCATCTCCGAAAACAGGTCTTGTACCCGCAAGAACTATGCCTTTGAGCTTTTTGGAGCCCATTACACCCCCTACGCCCTGCCTGGCAGCAATTCTTCCGTTATCATTACAGATACCTGCCATATAGCTTTTGTTTTCCCCTGCCCAACCGATAGTACATGCGGCGGGAATTTTCTTTCCGGGGATCGTGTTTTCTTCAATAAGCATCTTTTCTGACACAGAGGCGTCCTGTCCCCATATGTGCGAGGCATCCTTAATAACGGGACCGTTATTGTCACAGTAAAGATACACCGGCGTATCCGACGCGCCTCGAAACGCAATAAGGTCGTACCCGCACGCCTTTATGTACGGAGCAAACGTACCGCCGCAGTTTCCTTCACCGATTCCGCCCGTTGCAGGCGATTTGGTGACTGCCATCCATCGTCCCGTTATAACTGAGCCGGTGCTTGTAAGAAGACCGGATGTTATACAAAGAACGTTGTCCGGTCCCATAGGGTCCGCTCCGGCAGGAATATTTCTATAGCACCACCACGCGCCAAGAGCCGCACCGGAAAGAAAGTTTTCATAAATCTCATCCTTGATTTTTATTTCCCTGCAAACCTTGTTTGTAAGGTCAACATCAAGGATTTTTCCACAGTACCCTTTCACGTTAAACCGTCATCTCCCTTTTTCTGTTTTCGGCATATTCACGTATCAGCCACCACCGCTGGGTGAAAATGCACTTACAATATCTCCGTCATGGAGCACCGTATTCATCGGTACCTTTTCATAGTTCACAAGAAGAGGAAACACCTTACGCCACACAACCGGAAGCTTAACGATTTTTAAGAACTGTTTTACGGTTGTCCCCTCGGGAACCTCGATATCTCCGTTCTTGTCCATCCTGGAAAAATCACATATCGCCGGGCCATGAAATTCTATTTTCATAAGCAGGACCTCTCTTTATTTTACCTAATCAATGTACAAATACGATTCAACTCAATTATAGTTTACAAATGTAAAATTTTCAATAGATTTTACATCATTTGTAATCATTTGTCACATGTTCATAAAAAGGTTTTTGGCTATTCCGGTATTTTCTTGTTTACACAGAGCGGTGTTGTTGCTATAATAGTGTGGAATTTTGAAAACTATTTTCGGGAGGTAAAAAAGGTGAATTCAGATAGGTATTCCAGACAAATCATGATCCCGGAATTCGGAGATGACGGACAGGAAAGACTTTCGGACTCCAGTGTTCTTGTCATCGGAGCAGGCGGACTTGGTTCAACTCTCCTTTACCACCTTGCAGCCGCAGGAATCGGCACAATAGGTGTTGCAGATCATGACATCGTCAGTATAAGCAACTTAAACAGGCAGTATATGCACTTTGAAGAGGATATAGGATGTCTTAAGGTTATTTCGGCATCAAGAAAGCTTCGCCAGTTCAACAGCGAGATAAATATCATTCCGCATGCAACAGCCATAAACAAGGACAATGCATACGAGATAATCAGTCAGTATGACATGGTTGCTCTTGCAGTGGACAACGCTCAGGCGAGAATGATAATAAACGAGGCCTGTGTAGAGCTCAACAAACCGTTTGTTGACGGAGGAGTTAACGGCTTTGTGGGAACAAGCGTTTTTGTAAATCCGCATCATACTCCTTGTCTTGCTTGTCTTTACGGAACGGATCTTCCTCCGGAGGAGCGTTTCAGCTCAGTTTCGTCTGTAGTGGGAACCATAGCCAGCATAGAGGCAACCTCGGTTATTCAGCATCTGCTCGGAATAGAGGTACCGCTTTCAGGCACACTTCTTTACTATGATGCAAAGACGGCAGAATTCGAAAAGCTTCCGATAAAGTTCAAGGATGAATGTCCTATTTGCGGCGGAAAACATTGATTCTAATCAGTGACAGATAAATATCGCTTATAAGTATAAGTTATAATACAAAGATCTGCTTACAAAAGAGCCCGGCTTAAGGGCTGAGTGTTCACAAGGCAGTTTTGCTTCAAAACAACATCTTTTTGCACAATAATTCGTTAAACCCCACAGATATGCGTCAGCATTATCTGTGGGGTTTGCCTTTTCTTGTATCAAAAATATATTATTTTGAAGTGCGTTGCAGTTTCATAGTTATAAGATTTTTTTATGCCGAAGCCGGGAAACGAAGCAAAAACAGCCCGGATTTAACAATCCGAGCTGCCTTCATTGTAAGCATTAATTAATAATTACACATTTCGTACGCGATAAACAAACTTCCAAAAACATAAATCTGCTGAGATAACAACCGGGAAACGGCCTTTCGACCGTTTCCCATTTTGTTATTAGTGTTCTGATTGTTCAGTCAGAGATTAGTGCTTCTTAGCTGCAACAAATGCTGCGCCAGCTACTACAGAGAGAGCAACTACTGCTGCTACTGCTGCGTTGTCGCCTGTCTGTGCAACCTTCTCTACAGGAGCCATCGGAACTGCTTCTACAACGTTAGCCTGCGGAGTCTGCTCGTCAACCTTAACTGTTACCTTCTCCTCTGTGGTCTCAGGAGTTGTCGGAGCGTTGGTTTCAGGCTCTGTGGTCTCTTCCTTCGGGAGGTGACCTGAGAGGATTCCGCCTGCTGCGTCCCAGCTGAACTTAACTTCCTTAGAGAACTCGTTTATGTTCTCGTTGAGTACGTGCTTCTCATAAACAACCTTACCTGTGAGCGGGTTGATGATAAGGATATCATAACCGTCCTGAGAGGTTCTCTTTACGTCAACTTTGAAATCCTGCTCAAAGATGATACCTGAATCATAGAGAGATGTGTAGATGTTGTTAGCAACGTCCTTGATTGAAGGAAGAGTTGTCGGAAGCTCAGGAAGAGCCCAGTCATTGTGCCAGATCCACTTGCCCTGACCAGCGTCATATGCAAGGTAGTTGTCACAAAGAGTCTTACCTGTAAGAGGATCGATGATGTGTACACGGTAACCGTATACAGAATCGCTCTCAACCTTTACGTCGTAATCTCTGCCGTATCTGAGACCTGTACCGTCAATGCTCTTCTTAACGTTTTCAATTACTGATTTAACTGAAGGAAGAGTCGGTGTCTTGTCTTTGTCTGAACCAAAAATCTTTGAGAAAAGAGATGAACTCTTATCTCCGTTGTTTGAGCCGAGTGCTGAAGCAGAAGTTGTTGCTACACTGAATACAAGTGCAAGTGCAAGTACTACTGCAAGTACCTTTTTCATTTTTGCCATTGGAATCAATCCTTTCTTTCTTTTCACAAATAAATGTATTGGAAGTTCCCTTCGCTTACAAATACACTTTACATCAGTTAACAAAATTTGTCAACAAAAAATGAACAATCTTTAAACTTTCGTCATAATAAATAAAACCTATTCACTTTTTTATGCTCATCTTATACAAAATGAGATAGAAAAAGCGTTTTTTTCTTGACAATCTCTTCCTGTTATTTAGAAAAAAAGTCTGATTTTCATTTATATTACGTTGTTTTTCGGTAACAATAAAAAAAGCGTTAATTATTAACAAAGGAGAAGTGAAAATTAATGAAAATCGAAAAAATCGATGGTAAAAAAAGAAAAAACAGTAAAAATAAAGCTATGAGTTTGGTTGAAAGCCGAGAGGATTGTGAACAAATTATTACAGATGTTCTCGGTTCATATACAGGAAATCCGTATGACGGTACGGAGCCTATACAAGATGTAGATGATTTGTAGGTTTGACTTTTTTTTCACCAACCGTATAATAAATTGTGTAAATCTTTTATACAATTATATATAGGGAGAGTCACTATGAAAGCATCAGAAACAAGTGAACGCTATGCAGGAAAGCTACGCGAGTGCTGTAACTACGCTGCACGTTCGGCAAAAAATTTCGCCGCCGGTGAAAACAACAAGAGCAGACAGGCATGCGGAAAGGATGAAAAAGTACTGGCAGAAACTCTGAAGAAGGATCTTTCGTCCTTCTGCGACTCTGTTTCAGAGGATACCTTTTCCGTAAATCAAAAGGCATATATATTCTCAAATCTTCTGATTTTCATCTTCATGCTTCTTTCCGCAGCAGCAGCCATATGCAGCTTCTTTATTGACGACATGCTGCTTATCGTCGCAACCGTCTTTTCCGTTCTTTCTCTTCTCGCCTTTTCGGGAGTGTTCGGAGGAACCTCCAAAAACGTAGAGGGGATAAATATTTTCGCAGCCAGAGCCCCTGAGAAAGACGTGAAGCACAGGATAATTCTTGAGGCAAACCTGGACGCCCCCTTTAAGAGAACCCTTTCACCGAAGACCTCAGCCATCTTAAAAACGATAAACTTTTTTTCCATAATTATTTACATCGTTTTTGATATCGTTGAGCTTCTGATAACCTACAATAAGATTTCCTTCGGCGGATCGGACGTATTTGTTTACATCTCGTTCCCTCTCGCGATTTTTGCATTTATTCCTCTGTTTATCGCAAGGAGCGTAAATGCCTCCGCATCCTTCCCGGGTGTAGTTGATAACCTTGTCGGATGTTATACGGCATGCGGAGCTCTCCGCTATATGTCCGAGATGGACTTAAGACTTAAAAACACCGAGCTCTGTGTTTTGCTTACAGGAGCGAAAAATGCCGACCTTAAGGGTGCAAAGGAGTATTGCAGACTCCATAAAGAGGCTGACAAGGCAGTTGACACCGTCATTCTCTCTATAGACACTGTTTTCAATGCGGAGACACTCGCCGTTGTTTCAAAATCCGGCAAAGCAACCGACCTTGTTGCAAAGGCTTCGGAAAATGCCGGGGTAAACATTTCAAGCACAGTTCCGAAAAAAATTATCAAAACCGGTTCCGGAAGGATTTTCAAAAAGAATCATATACCGTGTGCGACCCTTACAACACTCGGAGAGACCGTACCAGAGTACCTCGGAACGGCAAAGGACACTGAGGAAAACATAAACGTAAAAGCTATTGAAGCCGTAATGAAGATTACACTCGAAGCAGCTTACGCGAAGGATTCCGAGTAACGGATGCTCAAGGGAAAAATTCTATACCTTTATTTGAATAAAAGAATCTTTATAACAGATACAAGGATAAAAAAAGCGGGAGTCACCGAAAGGTGATTCTCGCTTTTTGAATTTTACTTTTTGATTTTCAGTCTTTCCCGACAAACGTGTTGTCTCTCAAAAAGAAAGGCTTTCACTTTCATTTCTCGGATTTTTTGTCAACGAGCTTGAGTATCATAGGCTCAAGTATGTTGAGAAGTGAATCCGGAATTCCTGCTCCGGCAACCTTAAGTGACTCGGGAACAGAACCGCTGTTGAGAAGATGAACAAGAGCGTCTATCATCGCCTCCGAGGCGATACCATGTGACTGAAGCTCAAACCTTGTAATCGGACAGGACATAATAGTATTGTAAACTATCTCATACATAAGAGGATCTTTTCGAAGAGCTTTTTCAAGGCTTCCCGAAACAAGTTCGTCAATCTTCCTTCCCCAAGCGGTATTTACCGTTTCGGAAAGACAATCATACTTCGTCACTCTGTCATCCGACTTGTGTGAAACGAGATCCTCCGGATAAATTCTGAGTAAATCTGCAAAGTCCTCATCGGTAACAGCCTTTATGTCACCGGCAAAGTAGAGCGGGGCCGCTCTCATATAATCAATCTCATTCAGAGCTTCATCGGATTTTACGGTAACAGTACCCTTAAGTCTGATATCTTCACTCGAAGAGCCTACATATATGTCATATGTGCCCTCTTCAACAACAAAAGCTCCTAATTTTTCCGAGTAGTATTCGAACGCATGTCTGTCAAGCTCAAACGCAACCTCGGCTGAAGAGCCGGAGGTAAGATAAACCTTTGAAAAGTCCTTGAGCTCCTTCGGTGCTCTGTAAACATAAGAATCCCTAAGACCGATATAAAGCTGTGCAACCTCAGCTGCATCATAGGCCCCGGTGTTCTTAATTGTAAACTTAACCGTGAGCTTATCATCCGGAGTCATCTCCTGCTTATCTACAGACAATCCGGAATAATCAAATAATGAATAAGACAAGCCGTGTCCGAATGGGAACAACACCTTAGTTCCGGTCTTTTCATAATAACGGTAGCCGACAAAGATACTTTCCTTATAAAGTACATTGTTATTTGCATCTGTCTGATAATTTTCCGGACACGGAGTATCCGTCAATGAAACAGGATACGACTCGGGAAGCTTTCCGCTCGGAGATACCTTTCCCGTAAGAATCTTTGCAAGTGCTTTTCCGTATCCCTCTCCGAGGAGATATGTCTGCATAATTGCCGCAGGAGCATCTGCCCAAGGCATCTCTACACAGCTTCCGGAAGAAAGAATAACCGCAACGTTTTTGCATACGGCACAAAGATTGCTTATAAGTGCGGACTGATTTTTCGGTATGGAGATAGATCTCCTGTCAGCCGTTTCGGCAACATCAATTTCATCACAGCTTACAAAAACAAGCGTAACGTCATTTTCATTTGAAACTCTTATTGCCTCGCTTGTAAGACGGTTGTTGATATACTCGTCATATTCGCCTATACGGTATCCTTCCGTGTATTCGTACTGTACTCCCTCTTCATCGAGGGCTTCAAACAAGCTGTCAAGCTTATACGTGTTTATCTGAGCGCTGCCGAAGCCCTGATACAAAGGATCCTTGGCGCGCGGACCTATAACGGCAACTCTCTGTCCGGGTTTAACGGGTAAAACTCCGTTGTTTTTCAGAAGGACGGGACACGAAACGGCGAGATCCGCAACCAACTTATGATGCGCTTCAAGAGGCATCTCCACGGCAGGCTTCATAAGGTTTTGTGCAGACTTGTCAACAAGGTCAAGTACCCTGCGGGCACTTCTGTCTATGGTTTCCTCCGAAACCTTTCCCTCTCTGTATGCCTTGGCTACCTTCCTTACGTTTACGTAACCGGTTCCCGGCATCTCTAGGTCAAGACCCGCATTCAAAGCTGGAACTCTTTCACTGACAGCAGCCCAGTCTGAAACCGTAAGACCCTCAAAGCCCCAGTCCTTTCTGAGAACATCCTCTATAAGCCATGAGTTCTGTGTGCAGTAGGTTCCGTTGAGTTTATTGTAGGCAAGCATAACCGTCCACGGCTGCGCCTTTTTAACGGCAATTTCAAAGCCTCTTAAGTAAATTTCACGAAGAGCACGCTCATCTACAACCGAATCAGATACCATGCGTCGAAGCTCGGTGTTATTTGCCGCAAAGTGCTTGAGCGATGTACCGATTCCCTTTTCCTGTACGCCGTTTATGTAACTTGCCGCCATCTCACCCGCAAGAACCGGATCCTCCGAGTAGTACTCAAAGTTACGTCCGCAAAGGGGCGAGCGTTTGATATTTATTCCCGGTCCGAGAAGAACGGAAATTCTCTTGGCAATGCACTCATCCGCAAGTGCACCTCCGACCTGCTTCATGATGTCCCTGTCCCAGGAAGAAGCAAGTGCAACGGCTGACGGAAAACATACGGCTTTTATGGTATTCTCTTTTGTCTCCTTATTTTTTTCCTGCTTACGGAGACCGTTCGGACCGTCGCTTACCATCACAGACGGTATTCCGAGACCGAGATCCGAGTATGTATGCCAGAAGTCGGCACCTCCGAGGAAACTTATTTTCTTTCTGAGCGACATGCGCTTCAGCAAATCCTTATACTCCATCAATAGTCCTCCTCACGATTTGTACACATGGTTAAATTATACACACCCTAAAGTGTACGGTCAAGAAAAACAGGCGGTTTTCAGTCACTTTCAAATGATTCCAGTTCCAGAACTTTTTCCGCTTCGTCAATTTCAATATCTTCAACGCCCTTGAGCTTTTTATTTATGATTGAATTTCTGTGCTGTGCCTCCTCAAGAGTCCTTCCGGCTTCCTCGATTTTCTTATGTGCCTTGTCGAGGACATCTCCGAATTTTGCATACTGAACCTTCGCAACCGACAGCATCTGACGAACCTCGTTTGCCTTGTCGTTTATAGCGATTGCACGGAAGCCCATGGAAAGTGAATTGAGCAGCGCGGTTATGGTGGTCGGGCCCGCAATCATAACGTTGAACTCCGACTGAAGCTTCTCCGCAATTCCGCTTCTAGAGGATGCTATCTCGGCATAGAGACCTTCGGTTGCAAGATACATAATGGCAAAAGGCGTAGTAACCGGCTCATTTATGTATCCGCTTACTGCCTTCGCTTCTCCTTTAACACGGTCCTCAAGAGCTTTTCTTGCACGTGAGAGCGCCTCTGCGTCTGCATTGTCCGCGGCATCACATAATTTTATGTAATCCTCCATAGGGAATTTTGAGTCTATGGGAAGATAAACTATCTTGCTGTTGTCGTCACCCGACGGGATTTTTACGGCAAACTCCACCCGTGCCTGTGAACCGGGCTTCGTCGCAACATTTGTTTCGTACATATTCGGAATAGTCTGGTCAAGTATACCCTGAAGCTGAACCTCCGCCCATGTTCCGCGTGCCTTCACGTTAGTAAGCACACGGTTAAGCGAGGTTACATTGCTTGTAACCCCGGCTGAAAGCTCCTTCATCTCGCCGAGGGATTTATACACGTTTTCAAGCTGTTCCGAAACAGTCTTAAAGGTACTGTCAAGCCTTGTGCCGAGTGTTTCGTTAAGCTTTTCGTCAACCGTCTGCCGCATCTGCTCAAGCTTCTTTTCATTGCTCTCCTGAAGCTTTGTAAGAGCCGTAAAATTGTTTTCGCGTATTTCACCGAGAGAACGGTTTATTCTGTCGCTTATGTTTGCCTGATTCTCAAGGGTCTGCCTCGTCATCTCGGAAAGCTTTCCGGTTATGGCCTCACGGTGATTCGCCTCATCAATACGGGCGCGCTGAAACTGCTCATTTGTGGTGCTTTTCAGGTCATTCATCCGCTCTGACATGTCACTGCGAAACTCGTCGAATTCTCTGTCGCCCCTTCCCGAGCTGCCGCTTTTTTTCAGAATGAGTACAATACATACAACCAATAAAACAATGATTGTAAAGAGTAAAGCATAAACAAAAATATTTTCCATAACCATTCTCCTTTTCAACTATTTATTCTAGCATACAAATGCCGTTTATGATAGAATTAATTAAACTTATGCGGAGGTAATTTCAAATGACAAAAGGCCGATTTTTTTCAAAAATTCTTATATTGCTTCTCTGTGTCGCACTGGTTGTGCCGCTTTTGTCGTCATGCAAAAAGAATAAAACCACCTCCGTAAAAATCCCGCTCGCCACTGTTCCCACCTGCTTTGACCCGCAGATTTCATACGGAACAAACGAGGAAAACATAATAAACAACTGTCTTGAGGGACTTGTGCGAATTGACAAAAACGGAAACATAACAAACGGTGTAGCCAGCTCATGGGCTGTTTCCTCCGACGGTCTCGCCTACACCTTCACCTTGCGTTCAGACGCAAAGTGGCATCTGCCGTCCGACCTTGAGGACATACTCGGGGAGGATTATAAAAAAACCTTTGACACGCGTGTAACCGCATACGACTTTGCATTCGGAATAACCAGAGGCATGGACCCGGAAACAGACTCACCTATGGCTGATTCTCTCTCTTGTATCCAAAGTGTTTCCGCCGAAAGCGACACAAAGCTCGTTATCACACTGAAGCATCCGAACGTAAACTTTCTCACAGTCCTTGCGTCTCCCGTAGCCATGCCGTGCAATGAGAACTTCTTTGAAGCAACCGCCGGAAGATACGGACTCAAAGCAAACCTTCTTCTTTGCAACGGGCCCTACTACCTCGGAAGCATAGATGAGGAAAACGGAATTGTCATTTATAAAAACAGCGACTACAAGGGAAGCTGCACAGCCCTTTTCTCCACAGGGAAATTCCTCACAACAAAGAGCTTCTTAAGCTCCTCCGCAAAAGAAAAAAGTAATGACGAAAAAACACTCCCCTCTGTTTTTTCGCTTCTCACGTCAAAGGACGGCGGGTATGATATCGCGACCGTTACAAAAGCGGAAAGCGAAGCGTTGAGCTCCGACTTCACCGTTGATAGGTATAAAAACACAGTCAAAGCCTTTTGCTTTAATCTTCACAACGACGCTCTGAACAATTACAATATACGAATGGCTCTTGCCCATGCCACAAACCCGGAGCTGTTCACCGGCGACTATCCTCTTGCGGAGGGTATCGTTCCCTCATGCTGCGGAAGAGCCGCAGGTGTTTCATACAGGTCGGAGGGAAACATAATAAAGGCACCGGCATACGACCTGAGCACAGCCGAAAGCTTTTATAAAAAAGCGGTGCAAAACAACCTTGATGAGGACGGAAAACAAACAGAACTTTCTTTAAACCTCTCACTCTTCTGTCTCAAAGAGGATGAAACCGACGTAAAAAGAGTTCTTCAGGATTGGCAGAAAATCTTCGGCGTTTCTCTTTCCGTAACGGTAACCGCATGTGATACACAGGCGGAGGTGGATACCGCCGTTGAATCCGGAAACTTTGATGTTGCATATACCTCTGTAACGGCATCCGAGTTCCTCGCAACCGATTTTCTCGGAAGGTTTGTGAGCAGTTCCGGAAAAAATATAGTCGGACTTAATGACAGCACATATGATGAACTCGTTTCAAAAGCCATAAATGCGGCTTCGGAGGAAGAGCTTATACGCCTTACACGGGACGCGGAAGCTCGCTTACTGCAAAGCGGCTGTCTGCTTCCGACCTGCTCTGCGGACGGATATCTGGCAAAGAACCGTAATGCCGAAAAAGTAACAGTCCGTCCCTCGGGAAACATATATGCATTATACACTTTAAAATAACTTTATATGTCCCAAAAAAGGTACAGACCGGTATATGCCGCACAGGCATATACCGGTCCTTTTATTTTGTGTTTTAATCAAGCCCCTGCTTATCTCTCGAATTTTCCGGATTTTCCTCCGTCCTTAAAGAGAAGATAACACTCGCTTATTTCCATACCCCTGTCAACAGCCTTGCACATGTCGTATATGGTAAGGGCGGCAACATTGGCGGCTGTAAGAGCCTCCATCTCCACACCGGTTTTATAAGTACAGCTTACCGTTGAGACAATTTTTACCTGTGTTTTCGATATGGGCTCGATATCCACCGCTATTTTCTCAAGCGGCAGCGGATGGCACATGGGAATTATCTCAAAGGTCTTTTTTGCAGCCATTATTCCGGCTATTCTTGCACAGGAGAATACATCGCCCTTCTTCACCTTACCGTCAAGTATGAGCGAGAGTGTTTCCGGCTTCATAGTGATTATCGCCTGAGCCCTTGCTTCCCTGTGAGTGTATGTTTTTTCGCCGACGTCAACCATTCTTGCCGCGCCTTTTTCATCTATGTGTGTCAGTCCCATGTTTCATAACCTCCGAGTTTTTTGAGTCTCTCTCTAAGCTCGTCGCTGTGCAGAGCATCTATAAATCTCTGAACCCTTTCGCTGTCATACGCTTTCTCGTCAATAAGGAAATCATACTCCTCGTTGCATACGGGAATAAAATCAAGCCCGTATGTTTTGGCTGCGGAATAAATTCCGAGCCCCGCGTCTGCCGTGCCCGAGGCAATCTGAGCGGCAACAGAGGTGTGTGTAAACTCCTCGCGGTCATATCCGTAGATATCTTTTGGGTCCATTCCGTTTTTCTTTATAAGGAAATCACAGAGAATCCTCGTGCCCGAGCCCTTCTGTCTGTTTACGTATGAGATATCTTTTCTCTCCATATCCTTAAAGGATTTAATATTTTTCGGATTACCTGCGGCAACCATAATTCCCTGAATTCTCTTGACACCCTTTTGGAGCCTTACGCCGCCGTCCTTAAAATGTGTTGAGATATACGAGTCGTTGTAAAGCCCGGTCTTCTCATCAAGCAGGTGAATTGCTCCCATCTGAGCTTCTCCGCGCTTTATCGCCATTATCGCACCCATTGAGCCCACATGTGATGAAGAAACGACAGTGTCGGGATATGTCCTTTTAAGTATGTCGGTAATCTCATCGATAATCGGGTCGTGACTCCCTATGATAGTCAGTGTATTTTTAAGGTCGTTTTCGGATTTGAGAAGAGTAACCGAAACCGTATCTCCGACCTCGTATCCTTCGCAGTCCTGAGGTATATCGATAATTCCGTCCGCTTTAACAAAGGATGTAACCACACCCGCTCCCCTACTTAAGGGAACAGCCGTGTACTCGCCGTTTTCATCCACTCCGAGCCTTACACGTACAAATTCTCTGTACTTAAGCGGCGATGTAAGTATTCTTGAAATCCTCGCGGAAACCACCGTTTGATCATGAAGATTGCGCCCCGTCATTATCTCTGCAACAGGTCTCATTATTTCATTTAAAACAATTATTCCGGACACGGGGTATCCGGGCACACCGAGTATGGGCTTATCCTTTGAATATCCCAGGATTGCGGGTTTTCCCGGTTTTATGGCGATGCCGTGATAAAGAACCTCTCCGACGGTTTTTACCGCGAGACACGAATAGTCATCTCTTCCCGCAGATGAGCCCGCGTTTATGATAACGGCGTCACACTCCGAAACGGCCTGCCTCATTGTGTTTATGATATCTTCCTTTATATCCTTAACTATGGGATAGGTCTTAGGTACGGCACCCCAGCTTTTGAAAATACCGCTGAAGATAGTTGAGTTGAATTCGATTATGTCACCGGGCTTCGGGTCAGTGCACGGTGAAACTATCTCATCTCCCGTGGGAATGATTCCTATAACCGGAGGCTTTACGACATTTACGGAAAGCACGCCGCCGGCAAGCATTGCCCCGAGTGCCGCCGGAGTTATTTCCGTATACGAGGGAAGAAGCATGTCTCCCGCACATACGTCCTCACCTATCTGTCTTACGTGCTGCCACGGAACCGCAGCGCTGTAGAGAAGGACGTCATCTCCGTCGCGCACAACATCCTCTATCATTACGACGGCATCTGTGTTCTCCGGCATCGGATCTCCCGTATCCACCTGTACAAAGTCATTTTCGGTAAGACGCACCGGTGTTGTCTCCGTTGCGCCGAAGGTAACGGATGCCATAAGCGCAATTCCGTCCATTGCGGATGCATTGTAATGCGGTGCGCAGATATGCGCATATACCGCCTCGGAGGTTACACGTCCGCCGGCCTCAAAAACCGAAACCGTTTCCGACTTCGGCGAAAGGCCCTGACTTTTAAGCACATGGATATATGCTTCAACGGCTTCGTCAAGCGGCGTATTGGTAAGGTATTCGTATTTCATATGATAAAACCTCCTGTTGTTAAGAGATGTTTTTTTGTAGTGTATCCTGTGATTATAAGCTCGGAAAATCAGAAAAGATTTACGTCGATTTCTTCTCCGCCCGAAAGGCCCTCACAGTCACGGGCAATTCGGATAAATCCGTCACTTTCGGAGAGAACACTTATGAGACCGGATTTTGCGTATACCGGCTCGGCGCATAACTCACCGTCCGATTCCTTAAGCTTTATTCCCATGCACTCCTCACGACCGTGGTTGCACGGAATACTGAGTGAGAGAGGCGCGCGCTGTGTCGTGCCGAGTCGTTTACGTCCGTTCGCACTTGTAGTCTCACCGCTCATGCTTTCTATAAGCGGCTTTACAAAAAGGTTAAAGATATAGTATGCGGCGAGCGGATGTCCGGGAAGCCCTACTGCGGGTTTTCCCGAGATTTCAGCAAATATGGTCGGCTTTCCGGGCTTTATAGCGATGCCGTGAAAAAGCACCTCGCCGAGCTTGTCATATACCTTGAAGGTCGCGTCCTTGACGCCGACCGAGCTTCCGCCCGAAACTATGACCATGTCACACGGATTTGTATTTTCGTCACCGTATATAACCGATTTTATCTTCCCCTCAAGGAGCGGAAGCTCATCAATCACAATACCCACCTTTTCAAATTCGCAGCCCATCTCGGCGAGTGCCGCGCATATGGTAAAGGTATTGATATCACGCACCTGTGCGCCCGAAGGCCTGGCGGTTACGTCCACAAGCTCGTCTCCGGTTGAGATGACCGCAATACGCGGTCTCCTGAAAACGGAGACGGTGTCGTAGCCGAGCGAGGCAAGGGCGCCTATATGGCGAGCTGCAAGGCGGGTTCCCGCCTTTAAAACCGTCTGTCCGACCTTTACGTCATCTCCCCTGTACGTGACATATTGACCCGGAGCCGACGGTTTTAGCATGGCGCGCGTTCCGTCGCCGTAATCCTCCGAGAATTCTATCATAACCATGGCATCTGCGCCATGCGGCAACTCGCCGCCCGTAGGCACATATGCACATTCATTTTCTGAAATTTCAAAATCGGGCGCCTGTCCCATAAGCACCTCGCCCTTGTAGTCAAGAATTGCGGGTATGGACTCGGAGCACCCGAAGGTAGAGGACGCCTTTACGGCATACCCGTCAACTGTCGATCGGTTAAAATCCGGGACATTTTCTTCCGACACTATGTCTGCCGCAAGCACTCTGCCGATAGCGGAGAGCAGGTCGGTTTCCTCCGTCGCCGTTCTTATTTCTCCGAACCTGTCAAATATTATTTTTTCTGCTTCATCTGAGGTCTTTACCGTAAGCATTAAAATAACTCCTTATATCTATTTATGTATCATCAATCTTTTCTTGCACACTCGGATGCATCGCCGACTAAGATTTCGACACCGTGGCGAAGCTCTCCGATGATAAACTCAAGACTTTCCCGAACAGCCTTAGGGCTTCCGGGCATATTTATCACAAGTGTGTGCTTGCGGATTCCGGCTGTAGCCCTTGAGAGCATTGCTCGTTTTGTAACCGTCATTGAGTAAGCGCGGATTGCCTCCGGTATTCCGGGCACAGCTCTATAACAGACGGCCCTGGTTGCTTCGGGTGTGACATCCCGTTCCGAAAAGCCGGTACCGCCGGTCGTAAATACGATATTTGCAATTTCCTCATCCGCGATTCTTTTAAGCTCCTTACATATGATATCGAAGTCATCCGGAATAATCTTATACTCTGTGACCTCATATCCGTAAGGCTCGATTATCTCTTTTATCTCGGGGCCGCTTAAGTCCTCACGCTCTCCCCTTGAGCCCTTGTCCGACATGGTAAGGATAGCGGCTTTTATTACTTTCTGTTCCTTACTTACTTTTTCGTGATGCTCATGATTCTCGTTATGCTCATGTCCCATTTCCGTCAACCTCCGATTTTTGACATTCCTCTGTCTTCGATATCCGCTTTGTCCGTATAATCGTTGAAAGTATGTTTTCTAGGCTTATCCTTTAGTGCGTTTGCAAAGGCTTTTGTAAGCTCCTCGTCTGTTGCGCCGCCTCTCATAATATCTCTCAGTGAAACACCCGTGGAAAACTGCAGGCAAAGCTTTAAATAACCCTCCGCCGTGAGCCTTACACGGTTACAGCTTTCGCAAAAGCAGTCGGTCATTGCGGTTATAAAGCCAATTGAGCCCTTAAAGCCCTCCGGCTTCAAATACCTTGCAGGCCCGCTTCCGTGTCTCACTTCGTCCGAAACAAGTCTTCCGTAATACCGGCGGAGCTCTTCTCTTATTTCACTCGCCGGCACATACCTTTCAAAGTCGTTTTTCCCGACCGGCATGTACTCGATAAATCTAACACATATGTCGCGGTCCTTTGCAAGTCCGGCTATCTCCGTAAACTCATCATCATTTACACCCTTCATTGCAACACAGTTTATCTTTGTATTCAGCCCGCGCTCACAGCAAAGTTCGATAGCCTTCAGGACCTCTGCATGCCCGCCGCGCCTTGTTATCTCTTCAAAACGCTCCGGCTTCAGCGTATCCAGACTGATATTCACACTGTCAAGTCCCGCCTCCGTAAGCGAGTCGATTTTTTCAGGTATAAGTATCCCGTTTGTCGTTATGCCCACCGTTTCAATCCCCGGCACGGCCTTTATGTCACCTATAAGCGCTTCAATCCCGCGTCTTACGAGCGGCTCGCCTCCGGTAAGGCGTATTTTTGTAACCCCTGTCCCTGCGGCAACTCTTACCAGTCGCAGAATCTCCTCATAAGACAAAATATCCTCATGAGACAGGGACGGCACGCCCTCTTCGGGCATACAGTAAACGCATCTCAGGTTACACCTGTCTGTCACGGATATACGCATATAGTTTATCTCACGTCCGAAACCGTCCTTCAAAACTGTTCCCTCTCCTCAACACATTCGCTTTTTATATGACCAACGAGGAACTGCAAAGCATCCACCACGTGCGGACGGATATCTCCGCCTATAAGGACATACATGATGTCGTCTCCGACCTTAAGCTCACCTCTCGCAAGCCACACCCTCACATAATAAATGCCCGGCAATGTATACGTCTTTTTTATATACTCATTCACCATCTCGTCATTATACGAGAAATACATACCCTTTACGGGCTGCGTGTTCTCGTCACCGAGGCGCACCTTTGCCTTTGCGTCCTCACGCACTATCCCGTTGTGAGTGAGATACATCCCGCACTTGCCAGCGTCCGGATGGTTTTTTGCTTCTGCGAGCCATTCATTAAGATCAATCATACAAATTCCTCATTCTTTATCTGTTTCCCACAAAATCCATGAATAAAGTGATTCTGTCCTTCTTATCACTCTTCCGTCCGGATATGCTTTTTCAAGATATCTGTAAACCGCATCTATCTCCTTCTCGGACGGCGCTCTGTCACGGATGATGTTTACGGCGGCATCCTCCGCAACGGTTTTTGTCAGTTCGTACTCATAGTCTATTTTTTCACCTGTATAGTCCATACGGGGATTAAGGCCCATAAGCCATAGAATATTCCATATACAATAGGGAGAACTGTTGCCCCAACTTGTGTTTACGGGTCTTTCAAAAACATTCTTTCCCACCTCATCCTTAAGACTGTCCTTAAGGTAAACAAAGCTGTTGTTAAAAGCCCATTTTCGGCTTGCCTCATTTATTTTACGTATACACCCGACGTTATCCATGGCGGGTGTGAGTGATGTAAACACCAGATCAAACTTTTTCTCCCAATGAAGCTCCTTCACCGATTCCGTGAGAAAATCCGCCTCAGAGAAAAATACATTTTTCATACCCGCGGACGCCGCGTTTTCACGGGCATAGTCAAGCATGACGGGAGATATATCAGAAAGAGTTACTCTCCTTACATGCTTTGCAAATTCAAGCCCATATTTTCCGGGACCGCAACCGAGGTCAAGAACATCATAGTCCTCCGAAAGTGCGCCGGCTGCCATAAGATAATCCGTAAGCTGAATTATCTTTTCGTCCTTTTTAAGCCTTACCTTCCGGCTGTCGTGATCCCAGTTCTGTGCTATCCTGTCCCACGTTTCCCTTGTATGCTTCATTCCGTCCTTTGGCTTTGATTCCTGCCATAGGTTGTCGAAGTATTCAATATCTTTGTTTTCCATCTTTTCACCGCTAATCAATGTCAGGAGAAACACAGACCGTCCTATGTACCTCTTCGACATATACAAGTTTTATTTCCGTTCCGTATACCCTTTGAAGCCTTTCCTCGGTAAGGATTTCATCCGCCCTTCCGCATTCAAGCCTTCCGTCTCTTGACAGGACGGCAACCGAGCCTCCGAGCAAAACAGCATGGTCGGGATTGTGCGTTGTCATGACAACGGCATATCCTTTTTTTGAAAGACCCTTTATTATCTTGAGCGTCTTGAGCTGGTTTCCGTAATCAAGGTGTGCGGTCGGCTCGTCAAAAAGCAACACCTTCGGTTCCTGTGCCAGCGCACGGGCTATCATTGCCTGCTGTCGTTCACCGCCCGAAATCTGCATATACGACTTATTTGAAAGATGTGTAAGACCCATATCCGAAATAGCCCTTTCGGCAATCTCCCTGTCCCCTGCCGTCGGTCTTTCAAACAATTTCATCTTAGATGCACGTCCCATAAGGACAAATTCAAGAACGGTATAATCAAATGCCGCCGCATGGTTTTGAGGAACGTATCCCACTATGTTGGCTATTTCTCTGGGCTTCATTGAAAATATATCTTTCCCCATAAGCTCGATGCTTCCGCCCTGCGGCTTTAAAAGTGCAGTCATGCACTCAAGCAGAGTTGACTTTCCCGCACCGTTCGGGCCGAGAACCGACATTATTTCTCCTGACGACAACGAAAGCGAAACCGAATCGAGAACCCTGCGTGTTTCGCTGCCGTATGAAAATTCGATATCTTTTACACAGTATATCATTCCGTCGACCTCCTTTGCCTGTAAAGGAGGTATGCATAAAACGGCGCGCCTATAACGCCCGTAAGAATGCTAATCGGCATCTCACCGATAGAAATGGTTCTTGTCACGGTATCAACGAGCAGCATAAAAATCCCGCCGACAAGCGCCGCTGTAGGAATGAGCTTTGTGTTTCCGGGGCCCACAAGAAGTCTTGCAAAATGAGGAATGACGAGTCCTACCCATCCTATGGTTCCCGAAAGGCAAACCGAGCTTGCGGTTATAAGCGTCGCGCAGAATATGGCAAGGTTTCTGATAAAGGTTACATTGGCGCCCAGAGACTTCGCCTCATTTTCTCCGAGAGAAAGAATATCTATCCACCAGGACATTGCAAGCAAAACTATAAGAGGAATTACTATCGTCGGCAAAATACTGACTATGTCCTTGAGCGTTACATACGAAAAGCTTCCCATTGTCCAGAAGGTTATGGCGGCTAGCTCTGTCTCCGGGTCTGCAACATACTTTATAAACCCCAGAACAGAGGACATGAGACCGCTTACTATTATGCCGGACAAAACAAGCGTTATATTTGATTTGCTTCTCATTGCATACGGAATAAGCACTGTGAGCAAAACTGCGACAATACCCCCGAGAAAAGCCATTCCCTGCATGGCAATACCCGAAAGTGAGAGAAGTATCGCTACTGCCGCACCTATACAGGCTCCACTCGAAACGCCCAGAAAATCCGGTGCCACCAGCGGATTCTTAAAAATGCCCTGATAAGTCGCACCCGAAACCGAGAGTGCCACTCCGCAGATTATACTTGCAATTATTCTCGGAAGTCTGAGCCCTATCACGACATTTCTAGCCATCTGCGTGTATTCGCCGGTTTTGCCGAAAATCTCGCAAAACAGAATCTCCATAGTCTGTGACGGCGTAACGGGATACTTGCCGACACACATTGCAAGTACAACAAGTATCAGCAAAACGGCGACAAGGAAAATATTGAGTGAAATTGTAAATGCCGTGCGTTGTTTTATCTCTGAGAATTTTTTCATCTTTTCAGCGTCCTGTTTTTCAGTATCCTATAGCTTCACCGTCAAACGTCTTTCCGTACATCGTTTTGTAGAATTCATCGACCTTTTTCTGCAGCTGTTCATCGGAAAAGCACTCTGGGTGCATCTTGTTTATCATAAAATAAGTTGCGAGGACAAAACCCGTTCCGGGCATATCCCACGAGTCTTTTTGTGCGGGTATTTTATAAACATTTCCGCTCTTTACTGCCTTTACCGCGGACCATGCCTTGTCACTCATCAAATCTTCAACCTTATAGTCAAGAGCCCCCGAGCTTGTTACAAATATATACTCCGGGTTGAGTTCAAAAACCTTTTCCGTGCCTATGTCCACCCAGTTGGTTTTGTCGTTTATTCCCTTTATAACAGGAACGGAGCCGGCGTACTCTAAAAGACAGGTCTGAAGCATATCATCTCCCGCAACTCTTCCCGGCTGCGTTCCGAGTACAAGTGCCGTGGGCTTATTTTCATCCTTTATCCCTGCGGTGACAGTCTTGATGTTTTCAAGCTGAGCTTCGATATATGACGCGATTTCCTCCGCTCTCTCCTCAACACCGCAAACCTTTCCTACCAGCCTGTATGTTTTTATTATCTCCTCGGGAGTTTCCGCACTTATTGTAACTGTCGGTATACCGAGCCTCGACGCAATTTCGATATTTTGCGGCATCCCCGTCTTGCAAAAATATACGGAGGGATTTGCCTTTGCCATTGCCTCCTGGTCGATATTGTAGTTGCCTATAGTACCGACATCACCTATACGCTCGTCACACATCTTCATAAAGGCCTTATTTTTGAACGCTATGCCCACAGCCCTGTCTGTAAGACCGAGGCTTACAAAAACAGGTGTGAGAACTCCGTAGGTAGAGGCTAAAGTGTTAGTCTTTGTATCCTTCGGAACTTCAACGTCCCTTCCGGACATATCCGTAACCGTTATAACATCTTCCTTTTTTGAAGCCTCGCCGTCTTTTTTATTGCTTTCCGAGCCCTTGCAGGACGAAAAAGAAAAAAGAATGCAAAGGGTCAGAAGAAAAGCAATTTGCCTTTTAAAGATTTTTTTCATAATCATATCTCCGAACTGAAAAATTCAAGAAAATCTCTTGTTTCGCTATGAGACGGTGTGTTAAGCACCCTAGACGCACTTCCGTGTTCAACTATCCTGCCGTCCTTCATAAAGATTACTTCATCCGAAATTCGCCTTGCCTGACTTACGGAATGAGTTACCACGATAACCGTTGCCGGTCTTTTGTTTTTATAGTCAAGGAAAAGTTCCTCCGAAAGAAGCGTTGATTCGATATCCATGGCTGCGGTCGGCTCGTCGAGAAGCAATAAATCCGCTCCTGTCATAAGAGTCCTGCAAAGAGCCATTTTCGCCGTTTCTCCGCCGGAGAGTTTTGATGCGGACTGCTTTTTCAGGGTATCTATTTTCATACGCTCCATAAGCTGCTGTGAAAAGTTGTCCTTTTTGTACTCCTTGTCCGCCGCAATCAATATGTTCTTTTCGAGGGACATCCTGAATGCGTGGTTTTTCTGCGGCATAAACGCCGCTCTTTGCCCCTCACAGTCAATGACAGCCTTTTTTGAGTCCGACTTAAGAGATTTTGACATAAGTCTTAAAAAGGTTGATTTTCCGCATCCGTTTGTTCCGATTATAGCATAGATTTTGTTCGGAACAAACGTAAATTCGTCTATTTTAAGTACGGTTTTTTCGCCGTACGTCTTTTCAAGATTCATTATTCTCATCTTTTTACCACCCTTTCCGAAATAAGGTGTACGATAACGTTTACAAAAAGGGAAATAAGCATGAGAATTATACCTATCGCCATTGCGCGCGTGAAATCTCCGCGGCTTGTATAGTTCATTATAGCCGTAGTCATTACATTGGTCTTGTATACGATTCCTCCGCCGACCATTGATACCGCTCCTACCTCGGCTATTGACCTTGCAAAGCCGGCAAGGTACGTGGACACAACCTGATACTTGCTTTCGAGTATTGTGAGATAAAAGGTTTTGAAGGGTCCTATACCGAGGCCCCTTGAGGTTTCAAGTATGTCCGGCACAACCGCAGACAAAAATGTTTCCGTGTTTCCTGCGACAATAGGGGTTATGAGCATAACCTGTGCCACGACCATTCCGGGAATGGTGTAAAGGAGCTGAAGGTGTCTCAGCGGCCCAACGCCTGAAAAAGCGATATAACAGATAAGTCCGCAGACAACGGGTGGCATACTCATAAGAGTCCTGTTTAAGACAACAAGCACTCTCCTGCCCGGGAAGCGGGATAAAGACAAAAAAGCCCCAAGTGGCACTCCTAAAAGGAGTGCCACAATGGAACTTGAAAAGCACATTTTAAGTGTAACACTTATTATATTGAGTAAAGCGTCGTCATGTGACAACATAAGCTCAAGGGCTTTTTCAAATATACTTTGCATCTTTTACCTCAGGGATTACTTGTTAAGGTTATCAAGAAACTCTGAATAGTTCTTTGATGCTGTAAGGAATGTAGCCTTGTCTGTAAGGATATACGCACCCTGCTCGTCAGCCATCTTTATGCAAGCACCCATTCCTGCATTTGCCGAGATATACCAGTCTGTGTAATTCTTGAAGGACTCAGGCTCTGCTGTGATTCCGAGATCCTCCGGCCAGAGCTTAAGTTCAGCCTTATGTGTTCCCGACTCGTCACCGCGGGAAATGAACTTTGACTTTGTGTCCGCGATTGCCTTCATGGCAGCCTTTACGTCAGCAGCTTCCTTTACCTTTGCAGGATCAGCCTTCGGTCCTACAAGTACAAAGTAATTGTACATGAATGTAAGTCTCTCGCTCTTGAAGCCGTCAACAACTCTTGCATATCCGTCCTTTACAAACTCTTCCTCGGAAGCCTTTGCGTGAACGAGGATAACGTCAGCGTTTCCGCTCTTTGCGTTGGCAATAGCCTTACCTGTTCCTGCTGAGAAAACCTCAACCTTGTATCCGTACTTTTCTTCAAAAATCTTGAGGATTTCTCCGAGAAGACCTGAGTCGTTTACGGATGTTGTTGTAGAAAGACGAATTGTCTTTGTTTCGTCCGTAGCCTTTGCTATGGTGGCTGTTGACTTCGGAGCATCATCCTTTAAGGTGAAGAGAGGCTGGCCATAGGTCTCCTTGCCGTATTCGGCACAGGCCTTAAGTCCTTCCTCTGAAAGAAGCCAGTTGATGAATGCGTCAGCGCCTGCTGTGTTTATCTTAACGTCAGCTACTGCCTTTCCGTCTGCATCCTTCCAGCTTGCCTTATCATTAACAGCTATTACCGTATAGTTGTTGATGAGGCTGTCGTCCTCTTCCTTGAGTATCTCAAGTCCGAGCTTCTTGCCCTCTGTCGGTGGCTCTGACGGCTTGTTATCTTCTGCAGGTTTTTTTGAACAAGCAGCAAGTGCAAGCACCATGATAAGAGCCATAAGAAGAGCAATGATTCTTTTTGTTTTTCTCATGATTAAAAACTCCTTAAAAATTTTTTCTCCCGATTTTTTCAAAGCAGCCACCACGCCGCCAGAAATAACATACATATTTTACCATGTTATACAATCGGCTTCAACGATTGACAATTATTTATCATTTGATTTCTCCCGAGCCCGAGATTGTAACAACGAGCTTGGAGGCATATTTTATGGAAGCTCCCTGATTCGTCTCGGCGATGAATCTTAACGGACCGAATGCATTGCCGACAAGACTTGTGTAGCCCTCATGGTCCTCGGAGTCAACAAGAGGATATCCTCCTATCGCATAGCAAAGAAGTATCGGTTTTCTGTTTCCGTTTGCATCCGGCACTCCGTTTTTAACTCCGTCCTCATAGAAAATTGAAAGGAAGTCCTTTGAGTAACCGTCATTGGCAAAGCCCGTGACAGCGACAGGGTTATCCACACCCGGGATATCCCCCGCAACAGCCTTTACAAGCTTCCATATGTCAATACCCTCGCAGGTACCGAGGTCAAGAACCGTATAATCGCTTCTTGTTACGCAATCCTCCATTTCCTCGAGTTCCCTGAGCGTGAGCTTCTTAGACCATTCGTTTGTGTCATTCTTTACAACAACCTCAAACTCGTAGGACAGGAAATCCGAATAGATGTCGTTGCTTGCGTGGCCCCAGCTCTCCATCTCGATTGCCGTGACCTCAACAGCCGCAATATCCTTTATACACAGCTTTGCGTTTTGCGTCTTGTCATTCGCCTGAGGCATTATGAATTTGAGTGGTCCTCCGGACTCCGCAGTCAGCGGAGCACCCTCCTTGAGGGCCTTTTTAACGTCTCCCTGTCCGTAGGCTATAAACGGTGCAAGGGGATCCTTGCAATTCTTATCCGCAAAATTTTTATAGTCCTTTTTGCGGATATCCGAAAGCGGGAAAGTCATCGTTGAGCCGTCACGGGCATGAAGAATAACCTCGTGCGCATTGTAATTAACTCCGACTCCCATCATAAGGTCGTAAAGCCCTATTCCTCTGTAGCGCTCGTTTTTGAGAGACCCTTTTCCGTCAAGAATGCTGAAATCAAGCGTCTTTGCAAGCTTCTGCATGCCCTCGATATCGGACACCTTGTACTCGACGGATTTTGTCAGTCCCTCTCCGTAGAATTTTATCGTTTCCTCGGCGTACTTAACCGAATTCCCTGAAAGATGTGCATATTTGTCAGGCTCAACGTTTACAGTAATTGTTTTAACGTTGAATACGGCCTTGCCGTTTGCCTTCTTTTCATCTGAGGACGGGATAAGAACAGCCAGTGGTCCTCCCTTGTTTTCAACCTTGTAGCTTGTCGGATCTGTCTTTGAAACCGCGCTCAGTTTTCTCGAAGCAACATACCCCTTGCTCTTTTCATTTTTTACGAGAGGAGCTCCGTTTTTTGCAAATGCAAGGATTGAAGCCTGACCGTCTATTCCCTTCTCTGTGTTATATCCTTTTTTGAAAAGGTCGGTAAGCTCAAGCTTTATCTCGTTTTTACCGTCGGAAAAGGTCACCGTTCCGTTAGTTCCCGGTATGCCTATTACGTCAGAAAGGAAATACTCGAGGCTTACACCCTCGTATACATCGCTCTCGTACTTATCTCCGTTTTTAACTTCATAAACGCCCTTTTCTTTAGCTTCCCCCGCATCCTTTGCCGATGTATCCTCTCCGTAGATAAGGTCCTCAATATCTCTTACGGACATCTTTTTGTCAGTGAGCTTTGACCCATCTATATTGTTTACGACAATATTTATCTCCTCGTCGCGCAGCTCCTTATGGTCAGCATCCTTTGTATATGCATGGGTGTTGTAAAGAATATTGCTTCCGACGGCGATTTCGCTTAGATACTGAATCTGATTTGAACCGTTAACGTGGGAATATTCCTTCTTACCGAAGATAATTCTCATCGGGCCGCCGTTATTCGAAAGGCCGCTTAAATAACCGGGGTCATCGGCGGTGATTGTGTACGGATAATTATTTACACCGTATGCAAGCAAGACCGGATATCCCGTTTTTACAAGGTCTGCGGCATTTGAAACATATTTTCCGTCATTCAAGTCCGCCGAGCTTTTTTTGTAGTAGCCGAAGTTGTCAGGATCCGAAAGAGTCAGCACGTCAAACTTTTCGGCAGAGGCAAAACCGTCACTCGCACGGAAGGTTACGTATGTTTCCGACGCATCCTCTCCGAGTTCCTCGACAGAGGGCATTCCCACATACCTAAGGAACTTATAAAGGTCAAGGCCCTCATATTCATTTACATACCAGTAGGTATTGTTTGCAAGGCTGTAGAAATCCTTGTAGCCCATTCCGCCCTCTTTGACATTTCCTTTTTTGTCATAGGAAACGAGAGCCTCAAGCTGCTCCACCGTAAAATCCATCTGATAGCCGAGTGTTTTTCCTCCCACGGAAATAACATAATCCTTGTATTTCGGAGACGCATAATCTTTTCCGCTCTCCTCACTGTGCTTAAAGCCCGGCTCTTTTTCCTCGCAGACATATACGTATGCGATGTTCGAATATTTCTTATACTTTTTATTTTTACCGTACTTGGTGGTGTTATAAACAAGCTTCAGACAGCCGTCCTCGTTGTTAAGCGCCTCTACATAGCCCAGGGTATGCTCACCCTCATTGGCGCCGCTGAAAACAAACGGCACTACGGCCTCTTGCTTCTCGTCTGCCGTACCGTAGGCAATGATAACCGGCTGCTTGTCTTTGTGTGCCTTTTCGATATCCTTAACTGTAAGTTCAGCTATGGTTTCGCGGTTACAGTCCTTAAACACAACCTTGTACGCCTTGTCGGTAAGAATTATACCCTTATCTCCCTCACTCATCTTAGTGAGAAGATAGTATACATCCATGCCTTCATAGACTCTTTTACCGGTCTTGTCTTTGTAAAGTCCTCTCACAAGTCCGTCATTGGTATTTTCAAGCTCCTTCGTTGACATCGGGACACTGGCCTTTACCGCAGGGCCCTCAACCGTAAGCGTCGCTCCGGTTATAGCACTTATGTTATACGGGGAATCTCCGTCCTGTCCGCCATTCGTGATATGCTTAAAGGCGCTCTCCTTAAAGTCTACACCGTCAAACAGCACAGCGTCATAGCCGCATGCGGTAAGGGCAAAAAGGCTAACGACAATAAGCGCCGCTATAACAAAAAGCCTTAAGGCTCTCTTTATCCCGCTCACCTTCTCCATCTATCTCTCCTCCTTACTTTTCGGTATTTTTATCCTTGTAGTATTTCTCCGCGTGGTACTCAAACAGGGATTTTATGCACGATGTAATATTGCTTGTAGACACGGAAGCCGATGTCACCGCATCTGCGTCAATTCCCTTTATCTGGGTTTTGTAGCCTCCCCAGTTGTCAAAGTCCGCCTTCGTTTTACCGACCAGCGGCTGTATAAAATTCTCGTCAAAGTATTCCGGTGTATACTCGGTTGTTCCGTATGTCGGGTTGCTGTCACCCCAAAGGCCCTTGTTGTCTCCGAAGCTTATCGAACGTATCGAAGCCTTTTCTGCGCTGTCCTTTGTGTTCAACAGCTCGATATACATAACTGAATAGTAATTCACACTCGGATCTCTGCATGTACAGGAAACAAAAGCCACCTGATAGGAGGTAAAGGTCGAGTTCGCATTTTCAAAAAGGATGACTGCGGTCTCTTCCTCTTTTGTTCCACCGGATGCGAAATGAGTGAAATTGAACATTTCATATTCCTTTTTTACTGCGCCGGCGGACTGCTTTTTTTCCGACTTGCATGCAGACAAGCAGGACAGCGCCATCAAAAACACAAGGAAAAAACAAAAAAGTTTTTTATGAAAACTCATACATCGACATCCTTTGAAGAATCTCCGAGCGGATGAAGCCTTTCAAAATCAATAAAAGCGTAGTCGGCACGCCATGTTGCCATTACATTGTCATCCTTTGCATCCTCGGAATATGTGATTATTTCAAATCTGTTGCTTCCCTTGTATGCCCATGCGCCCCCGACGTTATAAAGCTTTGATTCATCCCATCCGAGCTTTATAAGCAGATTTTTCATCATACCTGCGTATCCGCCTCCACCGCAGATAAGGAAGATATTTTTATCCTTCGGGAACAGCTCCTCAAGGCATAGCATAGACTCCTTGTAATTCGGAGCTGCGCTTTTTACGGTTCCGTCCTCGTTCCACTCAACTGTAAAGAGAGTTTCCCCTGTGTATGCTCCGTCTACCGGAAGAGCCTGCAATGTACCTATGAACGGATAAGGCACAACCTTAAAACCCTTTATCGTAAACGAAAGGTCCGCATCTCCGCCTATTGCGGCATAATCCGCAGGGTCAAAGAGCATACGCATATCTCTGTAAACGGTATCCTCCCTGCCGAGGTACTTATCAATGGTTAAAATATTTATGTTCTTATCCACGCCAAACATGCTGTCAAGGTCCGCATCCGGTTCCGGGATTGATGCCTTGGCACAGGATGATAAAAGGATAAGACACGAGATAATAAGCGAAAACAGTGAAACCGCGAATATATTTCTTTTCATCATGATTTTACCTCATAAGAAAAAACGGGAGGACTGTATAGTAAGCCCTCCCTATTTGTTACCTGGTTTTATTATTCGGCAACTATCTCCACCACAGATCTTGCAAAATTCTGTGATACTGTTTCAAGACACGGTGCAAACCATACTGTTCCGTCACCTGATACTTCCTTGTCTTTTTCAATGGCAAGAAGAGAATACGGTGCGTTTTCATCGGTGATAGTATACTCTACCTCGTATCCGTCGTTTGCCACTGCCTTTATCTTTGTTGCGTTCTCAACGCCTGCTGCCTTAAGGACATCTCTTATCGCATATCCGCTGTATGTAGCCTCAGAGCTGTTACCCTTTGAGTTTACTGTCTCAACGGTGATTTTGTAAACCTTAGCGTCCTTAAAGTCTGCGTTCTTTAATTCTTTTCCGTTAACCTTAAATGAGAATTCGGAAAATTCAAACTTACCCGTAACATCTCTGATTTCGGGACCGTCAGCCTTCTTTGCCTCAGTCGGTGCTTCGGATGAAGCAGGTGCCTTTGACGGGTCTTCTGGTTTTTCCTTATCTCCGCCGCACGCCGCAAAAGAAAATACCATTACAAGCGCAAGGATAAGAGATAAAAGCTTTGATGTGTTCTTCATTTGAGAATCTCCTTAAAATTTTATTTTTTATTTATGCCCAACGTAGCTTTTACGTCGGAGCATTAAATATGAAAAAAAGACAGTACTCGGAAAGTACTGTCTTCAATAAAATAAAAATACCGACATGCATGTACTACATAATAAATACGTACACGCAAGTAACAGTCGTTATTCCTTTTCCATAACAGTTTTCTTTCCAAACACGGGAGGCAAAATGTTCTCATTTTGCCCTTTGAGCGGACTCTTTGCCCGCTCCGGCTCATACGAGCTCGAAAGCTTATGTCACATATATATTACACTATTTCGAAAAATAAATATAGTTTAAAGACGTTTTTCTCTGTTTTAAACAATCAAAGAGCAATTACTTTGTGCAATACAACAAAACCAACTCAAAAGCCCCTGCGGAAATATCCGCAGGGGCTTTAATAACATTATTCAGCTGTACTATTAAACAAGCTCGATTATGCACATCTCAGCTGCATCGCCGCGACGTGGTCCTGTCTTAATAATACGGCAGTAACCGCCGTTTACGTCCTTGTACTTCGGACCTATTTCATCAAAGAGTTTCTTTGCTACGTCTTCTTTTGTAACGTAAGCGAGAACCTGTCTCTTTGCTGCGAGTGTATCGTTCTTTGAGAGAGTAATCATCTTCTCTGTCATTGAACGTACTTCCTTTGCACGGGTAACGGTGGTTTCAAGTCTACCATTTTCAAGTAAATAAGTAACCATTCCGCGAAGCATTGCTTTACGGTGATCACTTGCTCTTCCGAGCTTTCTTGTACCTGGCATTCGTAAACACTCCTTCCCTTATTCGTCTTCTTTACGAAGAGCAAAGCCGAGAGAATCAAGTTTCGCAACAACCTCATCAAGAGATTTCTTTCCGAGGTTACGAACTTTCATCATGTCGTCTTCAGACTTATTTGTAAGGTCTTCTACTGTATTTATGCCTGCACGCTTCAAGCAGTTGAAAGAACGAACAGACAAATCAAGTTCTTCAATGGTCATCTCTAAGACCTTTTCTCTTGAGTTGTCATCCTTCTCTACGAGAACGTCTGCCATAAATTCATTTTCTGACAAGTCGATGAACAACTTGAGGTGATCGTTGAGGATCTTGGCTCCAAGTGATACAGCCTCTTTAGCGGAGATTGTACCGTTTGTCCATACTTCAAGTGTAAGCTTATCAAAGTCAATTCTCTGGCCTACACGAGTATTCTCAACAGTATAGTTGACCTTAAGAACAGGTGTATAAATTGAATCAATAGCGATAACACCGATCGGGGGCTGCAACTCTGCCTTGTTTCTTTCGGCAGAAACATAACCGCGTCCGATATCAACAGTAAGCTCCATCGAAAGCTTGGCGTTTTTGTCGAGCGAAGCAATATGGTGCTCCGGGTTGAAAATCTCAAGCTCTGAGTCACCCTTTATGTCACCTGCGGTTACTTCACCCTCACCTGAGGCCTCGATATATACTGTTTTCGATCCTTCACCGTTTATTTTGAGGATTACGCCCTTTAAGTTAAGAACGATTTCGGTAACGTCTTCCTTGACGCCCGGAATAGTTGAAAACTCATGGAGAACTCCGTCAATCTTAACGGATGTTATAGCATAGCCCGGGAGAGATGAAAGAAGAACTCTGCGAAGGCTGTTACCTACCGTTGTTCCGAAACCTCTCTCAAGCGGTTCAAGAGTGAACCTGCCATAAGTGTCGCCATCCAAATCGAAGCATTCGATTTTCGGCTTTTCGATACCTATCATTCAAAACCCTCCTTATTAATTCTAATGAGCCTTTTATGCTGCATTATCTGGAGTAGAACTCAACGATGTAATGCTCTTCAACAGGAGCTGCGATCTGCTCACGCTCCGGAAGATTTACAACCTTGCCGTTTGTTCCGTCTTTTTCAAGCCATGTCGGAACCGGTCTTGAACCGTTAGCCTCAATAATTGTCTTGAAGCTTTCAGTATCGGCACTCTTCTCCTTGATTGAAACTACGTCACCTGCTTTAAGAAGGTAAGATGGAATGTCAACCTTCTTGCCGTTTACCTTGTAGTGACCATGAACAACAAGCTGTCTTGCCTGCTGACGTGAATTTGCCCAACCGAGCAAATAAACTACGTTGTCGAGACGGCTTTCACAGATTCTGAGTAAGTTCTCACCTGTCATACCCTCCTGCTTTTCAGCCATGAGGAAATACTTGTGGAACTGTCCTTCCTGAATACCATAGTATCTGCGAGCCTGCTGCTTTGTGCGAAGCTGGATACCGTATTCAGTTGTCTTTTTGCGGCCCTGACCGTGCTGACCCGGAGCATATGAACGACGCTCGAGCGCACATTTACCTGTGTAACATCTGTCACCCTTGAGGAAGAGTTTCTTTCCCTCACGGCGGCACTGCTTACAAACCGCACCGGTATATCTTGACATATTGTTGCACCTCCTATTATACGCGTCTTCTCTTCGGCGGACGGCAGCCGTTATGCGGAATCGGAGTAACGTCCTTGATAGATGTTACTTCAAGACCTGCTGTCTGCAATGCTCTGATTGCGGCTTCACGTCCTGCACCGGGACCTTTAACATAAACTTCAACAGTCTTCATACCATGATCAATTGCAATCTTAGCAGCTGTTTCTGCAGCAGTCTGTGCTGCGAACGGAGTAGACTTCTTTGAACCTCTGAAGCCCATCTCACCTGCTGATGCCCATGATACAGCGTTACCCTGTGTATCTGTTATAGTAACGATAGTATTGTTGAAAGTGGATTGGATATGTGCCGAACCGCGGTCGATATTCTTGCGGTCACGACGTCTACGTGTGGCTGTGGTTTTTTTACCTGAACCTTTAATAGCCAATTGTACCCCTCCCTAAATTACTTCTTCTTGTTTGCAACAGTCCTCTTCGGACCCTTACGTGTACGTGCATTTGTCTTAGAGCGCTGTCCTCTTACCGGAAGACCCTTTCTGTGACGAATGCCGCGATAGCAACCGATTTCAATAAGTCTCTTTATGTCAAGAGCTGTCTCACGACGAAGGTCACCTTCAACCTGTACATTGTGGTCAATGTACTCACGAAGCTTTGCGACATCTTCCTCGGTAAGGTCCTTAACTCTTGTGTCAGGATTAACGCCTGTAGCCTTAATGATATCCTTTGCTGTCTTTTCACCAATACCGTAGATGTATGTGAGAGCAATTTCCACTCTCTTCTCTCTCGGTAAGTCTACACCTGAAATACGAGCCATTTCTGCACCTCCATAATAATGGTTTTATAAAGAGCTAAAATTAGCCCTGGCGTTGTTTGTGCTTAGGATTTTCACAGATAACCATTACTTTTCCTTTGCGCTTGATTACTTTGCACTTTTCGCACATTTTCTTTACAGAAGGTCTGACTTTCATTGTGTTACCTCCTAAAACTAAACTTTGTTGTTTATTATTACTTTGATCGCCATGTAATGCGCCCGCGAGTAAGGTCATATGGCGACATCTCAACCGTTACTTTATCGCCCGGAAGTATACGAATATAATTCATTCTGAGTTTTCCGGAAATATGGGCAAGTATCTGGTGACCGTTTTCAAGCTCAACCTGAAACATTGCGTTCGGGAGAGCCTCGACAACGGTTCCCTCAATTTCGATCATATCCTGCTTTGACACAACTTAACCTCCAAACAAATTGCTCAAATCATACCCTTGTAAGAATCACCGGACCGTTGTCCGTGATTGCCACGGTATGTTCAAAATGAGCTGAAAGTTTTCCATCGGCTGTTTTCACAGTCCAACCATCGGATAATTGCTTTACCTTGTAAGTGCCCTCATTAATCATGGGCTCTATGGCAATGGTCATACCCGGTAGTAAACGTATGCCTCTGCCGGCTGTACCGAAGTTTGGTACTCCGGGGTCTTCATGAAGCTTTGTTCCGACACCGTGTCCCTCGTATTCACGAACAACACCGTATCCTCTGCTCTCACAGTACTCCTGTACTGCGTGACCGATATCTCCGACTCTGCCGCCAGCGACAGCTGCCTCAATTCCTTTGTAAAGTGACTCTTTGGTAGTGTCGCACAACCGCTGCGCCTCCGGGGATATCTCCCCGACTGCGAATGTAGCGGCGTTGTCGCCGTTGTATCCGTTTATCTTTGCGCCGAGATCTATTGAAACAATGTCACCCGGCTTCAGGATACGCTTTTTACTCGGTATTCCATGAATAACCTCGTCGTTTATGGAAATACATGCAGTGCCGGGAAAACCGTACAGTCCCAGGAAGTTGGGTTCCGCTCCCTGTTTGATGATGTAATCATGGGCAACCTTATCAATCTCCCATGTTGAAACACCGGGCTTCACAGCCTCCCCTGCAAGCTGTAGTGCTTCCGCAGAAATTCTGCAGGCTGTTTTCATAAGCTCAAGCTCATGCGATGTTTTAAGCACTATCATGTATTATTCCTCTAATGCTTTAAGAACACGTTCCGTAATTTCCGAAACTGTTCCAAGTCCTTCTACTACGGAAAGCTTTCCTGCTTTTCCGTAAAAATCTTTAAGTGGCTCTGTCTGCTCATGATAGACCTTAAGTCTGTCAGATACAGTCTCGGGAGCATCGTCCTTACGCTGTACAAGTTCGCCGCCGCAGCTGTCACAGATACCGTCTTTCAAAGGCTTCTTGAACATGAGATGATAGGAAGCGCCGCATGTACCGCAGACTCTGCGTCCTGTCATTCTCTCCATGATGTTCTCGTCGGGTACCTCAATATCAACAACCTTATCAATTGAAATTCCCATAGCATCAAGAGCTTCAGCCTGAGGAATTGTTCTCGGGAAACCGTCAAGAATGAAACCGTTTTTACAGTCGTCCTTTGCAAGACGCTCATTGATGATTCCGATAACAACCTCGTCAGGTACAAGCTGGCCGGCCTCGATGAAGGACTTTGCTTTAAGTCCCATCTCCGTGCCGTTCTTTAAAGCCTCTCTTATGATGTTACCTGTCGAAACGGTCGGTATGCCGAACTTTTCGGCAACGATCTCTGCCTGAGTTCCTTTTCCCGCGCCGGGAGCGCCCAAAAATATAATTTTCATACAAAGCACCTCTCAGTTATCAGTCAAGAAATCCTTTATAGTGACGCATCATCATCTGTGATTCAAGCTGTCTTACTGTTTCAAGAGCGACACCTACAAGGATGATTACAGATGTACCACCGAGCGAAATATTCATCGGCTTATGGCAAAGTGTCGTAATCTGAGAGAATACGATAGGAAGAATTGCTACAACACTTATGAGAAGTGCGCCAAGCAATGTAATCCTTGACAAAACCTTTGCGATGTAATCCGATGTGGGCTTACCGGGTCTGATTCCCGGAATAGAACCGCTGTTTCTACGAAGATTGTTTGCCATCTCCACGGGATTGTACTGAATTGTTGCATAGAAATATGCAAAGAAGATGATAAGTACAAAATAGAGAAGTCCGTAGAACCAATTCGTTGAGTTGAATAAGTTGAAGAACTTATCCCAGCCGCCGCCTTCCTTGATTTTGTTTGAAACAAACATCTCAATTGTCGGTGGAAGGGAAAGAATTGAACTTGCGAAGATAATCGGCATAACACCTGACATGTTTACCTTGATAGGCATGTGGGTGCTCTGTCCGCCATACATCTTACGTCCTACAACACGCTTTGCGTATGCAACCGGAATTCTTCTCTCCGAGTTGTCCATCCATACTATGAAAACAACAAGTGCAATCATAATGATGAACGCGAGCGGTGCAAACAGATAGTAAAGACCGCCGTACTGGAAGTAACCGAAGATGTATGTCATGGTTGTCGGTATACGTGAAACGATACCGGCAAAAAGTATCATTGAAATTCCGTTGCCTATACCTCTCTGGTTTATTGCCTCTCCCATCCACATGAGGAGACAAGAACCTGCAGACAAAACGAGGATTATTGCAAAAGCTTGAAGTACTGCAGAGAAACCAGTAAATGCGGCTCCGTTTGCATCAGTTGCAATGAATCCGCCGCTGCGGAGGTAGAAGAAATAGCCGGTTGACTGAAGGATTGCGATGATAACTGCACCTATTCTCGTGATAAATGCAATCTTTTTCTTTCCCTCTTCTCCCTCTTTTGCGAGATTCTCAAGTGCAGGTATGGCAACTGTGAGAAGTTGAATGATAATTGATGAGTTGATATACGGTGTGATTGACATAGCAAACAATGTACCGTAGTTAAACGCATCACCGGTCATCATACTGAGGTAGTTCATGAAGTTTGAACCTGCGGTATCCTGTATGATACCTGCCGCAGCATCCGTGAAAGGAACCGGAATGGCAGCTCCCAATCTGAAAAGGAAGATAATAAGAGCTGTGAAAAGCATTTTCTTTCTAAGGTCTGGTACTTTTAAAGCATTGCGTAATGTCTGCAACATTTTAAACCACCTCTGCCTTTCCGCCGGCTGCTTCTATTTTTGCTTTTGCAGCCTCTGAATAAGCGTTCACCTTAACTTCCAATTTCTTTGTAAGATCACCGTTACCGAGAACCTTGACACCGTCAAGCTCCTTCTTGATAAGTCCCGAAGCCTTAAGAGCAGCTACGTCTACAACGTCTCCGTCGTTAAATCTCTTTTCAAGGTCCGAAACGTTTACTGTAACGATTTCCTTTGCGAAAATGTTATTGAAGCCTCTCTTTGGAAGTCTTCTCTGTAAAGGCATCTGTCCGCCTTCAAAACCCGGACGCATACCTCTACCTGCTCTTGCGAGCTGTCCCTTGTGACCCTTGCCGGCAGTCTTACCCTGGCCTGAAGCCGGGCCTCGACCGATACGCTTTACTGCTTTTTTTGAACCGGCAGCAGGTGTGAGTTCATGCAATTTCATGTTTGCACCTCCTAAGCTTTGGTAACTTCGATAAGGTGTGCAATCTTACGAACCTTACCTTGAGTCTGAGGATTGTCAGGCTGTGTTGATACATCGCCTATCTTGCGAAGGCCAAGTGCATGAGCGGTTGCAATCTGGTCCTTCTTGCTGCCGATAAGGCTTCTTACGAGCTTTACTTCAACAGTTTCAACTTTTGCTTTAGCCATTTAAACCGCCCTCCTTAACCTAAAATTTCATCTGGTGTTTTTCCGCGAATTTCAGCAACTTCCTCGACATTGCGAAGTCTTGAGAGACCGTCTATGGTAGCTCTTACAACATTGCACGGATTGTTTGAACGAAGTGCCTTTGAACGGATGTCCTTTATTCCTACTGTCTCAACAACAGCACGAACAGGACCGCCTGCGATAACTCCCGTACCGGGAGCAGCCGGCTTAAGCAGAACAACGCCTGCTCCGAACTTACCTGTTATCTCATGAGGGATAGTTGTACCCTTAAGAGCAACCTTGATTAAGTTCTTCTTCGCATCCTCGATACCCTTGCGGATAGCATCGGGAACCTCGCCCGACTTACCGATACCGAAACCGATAATGCCGTTGCCGTCTCCGACAACTACGAGAGCTGCGAACTTAAAGATACGTCCACCTTTAACTGTCTTTGATACACGGTTAATGGTAATGACACGCTCTTGTAACTCTAAATTAGAAGCATCTATCTTAGCCAAAAGTTTTTCCTCCTTACCATTGATTAGAACTTAAGGCCACCCTCACGGGCACCCTCTGCAAGTTCTTCTACACGACCATGGTAAACATAGCCTCCACGATCAAAAACTACTTCTGTGATGTTTTTCTTTACAGCACGCTCTGCGATGATCTTACCGATCTCACGAGCTGCTTCTTTGTTTCCGCCGTACTCCTTGAAAGTCTTCTCTGCTGTGGAAGCGCTTGCAAGTGTAACACCTGCCTCATCATCAATTATCTGAGCGTAGATGTTGTCGAGTGAGCGGTAAACACAAAGACGTGGACGCGCTGCTGTACCGGAAATTTTTCCGCGTACTCTCTTATGACGCTTAAGACGTGCTTTATTGCTGTCTGTCTTAGTAACCATACTGTTTTTCACTCCTTTTATTATTTACCGCCTTTACCGGCTTTACCTTCTTTACGACGAATATGCTCAGTCGCATACTTGATACCCTTGCCCTTATACGGCTCCGGCGGACGCTTTTCACGGATTTCCGCTGCAAGCTGACCAACCTTCTGCTTATCGGCACCCGAAATAATAATCTTATTCGGAGCAGGTACGTCGATTGAAATTCCCTCAGGAGCTGTCATTACAACGCTGTGTGAATAACCGATTGTGAGAACAAGGTCATTGCCCTGCTTCTGAGCACGGTAACCGACACCGTTTACCTCAAGTTCCTTAGAGAAACCGTTTGTAACACCTTCAACCATGTTGGCAATAAGTGTTCTGGTAAGACCATGAAGAGATCTGTTCTCTTTGTTGTCGTCCGGACGGGAAACGATAATCTCTGCGTCCGAAATCTCAACCTTCATGTTCTGATGTACTGTTCTGGAAAGGGTACCTTTAGGGCCTTTAACAGTAACAGTGTTTCCGTCCATTTTAACTTCAACGCCGGCCGGAATAGCTATTGGCATTCTGCCTATACGAGACATATTACTGTTCCTCCTTACCAGATAAATGCGAGAACCTCGCCGCCTACGTTGGCTTTACGAGCCTCTTTATCTGTCATAATACCCTTGGATGTTGAGAGAATAGCAATACCAAGACCCTTCATTACACGAGGCATGTTCTCACAGTCTGTGTAAATTCGAAGACCAGGCTTTGAAACTCTCTTAAGTCCGGTAATAACCTGTGATTTGTTAGGACCGTATTTGAGTGTGATTTCGATCATACCCTGCTTACCGTCTTCTGTTACGGTGAAGCTTTTGATGTATCCCTCATCAACAAGAATCTGAGCAATAGCTTTCTTCATGTTGGATGCGGGAATCTGAACTGTATCATGTTTAGCTGCATTAGCATTTCTAATTCTTGTAAGCATATCTGCTACTGAATCTGTGATTTGCATTTGCGTTCCCTCCTTTGTTATTGCTCAATAATTACCAGCTTGCTTTCTTGACACCGGGGATCTGACCCTTGTGAGCAAGTTCTCTGAAGCAGATACGGCAAACGCCGTATTTTCTGAGGTAGGCATGTGGTCTACCGCAGATTTTACATCTGTTATACTGTCTTGTTGAATATTTAGCCGGACGAGCCTGCTTAACTTTCATAGATTTCTTAGCCACTTTGTCTACCCTCCTTATTTAGCAAACGGAGCACCCATAAGGGTTAAGAGCTCTTTTGCTTCTTCATCTGTCTTTGCTGTTGTAACAAAACAAATATCCATACCGCGGATGGCATCAATCTTATCATAATCAATTTCAGGGAAGATAAGCTGTTCCTTAACACCCATTGAATAGTTTCCTCTGCCATCGAATGAATCCGGATTAATTCCTCTGAAGTCTCTTACTCTCGGAAGAGCAAGGTTTAAGAACCTGTCAAGGAATTCATACATTCTGTCACCACGAAGTGTTACCTTAACGCCGATAACCATACCCTCACGGAGCTTGAAGTTAGCAACTGACTTCTTTGCCTTACAAAGAACAGGTCTCTGACCTGTGATGATTGAAAGGTCATTTACTATAGCGTCAACAACCTTTGAATTGTCCTTTGCTTCACCGCAGCCTACGTTGATAACAATCTTATCGAGTTTTGGGATCTGCATTACACTCTTGTAGCCGAATTTCTTCATAAGAGCAGGGGCAACTTCGCTTCTGTACATTTCTTTAAGTCTAGCCATTGTGCATTGTCCCTCCCTTATTCAAACTGTGCGCCGCACTTCTTGCAAACGCGAACTTTTTTGCCGTTCTTGTCAACTGAATGACCTACACGTGTTGCCTTGCCGCACTTCGGGCAAACGAGCTGAACCTTGTCTGCATAGAGAGCACTCTCTGCTTTTATAAGGCCGCCTGCCTCACCCATCTTGCGGGGTTTAACGTGCTTTGTGATGATGTTGATACCCTCAACAATTACCTTACCCTCGGAAGGTGCAACCTGAAGAACCTTACCCTTCTGGCCACGGTACTTACCATTGATAACGATAACTTCATCACCTGTTTTAACGTGAACTTTACTCATTATCTCTTTGCACCTCCAATTAAAGTACTTCCGGAGCAAGGCTCAGAATCTTTGTGAATTCCTTATCACGAAGTTCACGAGCTACCGGTCCGAAAATACGTGTTCCTTTCGGATTCTTGTCGTCTCTTATAATAACAGCGGCATTTTCATCAAAACGGATATATGTTCCGTCATCACGACGAACGCCCTTAACTGTTCTTACTACAACTGCTTTTACTACTTCGCCTTTTTTAACAGTTCCGCCCGGAGTTGCTTTCTTTACGGAAGCAACGATGACGTCACCGATGTTGGCATACCTCCTGCCGGTTCCTCCAAGCACACGAATGCACATGATTTCCTTTGCGCCCGAGTTATCGGCAACCTTGAGGTAACTCTGTTGCTGAATCACAGTGGTTCCCTCCTTTTAATTACTTAGCCTTTTCGATTATTTCAACTACGCGCCATCTCTTATCCTTTGAAAGAGGACGTGTTTCCATTATGAGGACCTTATCGCCTACACGGCACTCGTTGTTTTCGTCGTGTGCCTTTATCTTTACTGTACGATTAACGATCTTCTTATAAAGTGGATGTCTAACTCTGTCTTTAACAGTTACAACAACCGTCTTGTCCATCTTGTCAGATGAAACCATTCCGACCTGAGTCTTTCTAAGATTTCTTTCCATGAGCTTTAACCTCCATCTTTACTTACGCGTCTTCGCCGTGAAGTTCGATATCACGCTGAATTGTCATGATTCTTGCGATATCCTTTTTAACGGCCTTTATACGCATTGGATTTTCGAGCTGATTTATAGCCTGCTGGAAGCGAAGCTTGAAAAGTTCGTCTTTAAGTTCGAGAAGTTTTGCATCAAGCTCGGAGGCTGACAGTTTTCTGAGTTCTTGTGCTTTCATTACTGCTCACCCTCCTGTTCTTTCTTAGTAACAAACTTGCACTTTATAGGGAGCTTATTTGCAGCAAGACGCATAGCCTCACGTGCAAGCTCCTCATCAACGCCGGCAATTTCAAACATAACTCTGCCCGGCTTAACTACTGCAACCCAGTATTCAGGGGAACCTTTACCTGAACCCATTCGGGTTTCAGCCGGCTTTTCTGTAATTGGCTTATCAGGGAAAATCTTTATCCATACCTGACCGCCACGCTTTATATAACGTGTCATAGCAATACGGGCTGCCTCGATCTGATTTGCTGTGATCCAAGCCGGCTCAAGTGCTACAAGACCGTACTCACCGTAAGTAACAGTGTTGCCGCGGGTTGCCTTACCTGTAAGACGACCTCTCTGCTGCCTTCTGTACTTAACTCTTTTCGGCATCAACATTATTTAGCTCCCCCTTCCTTTTTATTTGTCTTACGTGTGTCGTGAAGTACTTCTCCTTTGTAGATCCATACCTTTACACCGATACGTCCGTAAGTGGTATCTGCCTCTGCAAAACCGTAGTCAATGTCTGCACGGATTGTCTGAAGCGGAATAGTACCCTCGTGATAGCTCTCTGAACGTGCAATTTCTGCACCGCCGAGACGACCTGAAACCTGAGCTTTGATACCCTTTGCACCGAGTCTCATTGTTCTGCCGATAGCGAGCTTAAGAGCTCTACGGTATGAAACACGCTTCTCAAGCTGAGCAGCAATGTTTTCTGCTACGAGCTGAGCATCGAGGTCCGGCTGCTTTATCTCAACGATGTTGAGTGAAACTTCTTTTCCGAGCTTTTTCTCACAAACTGCCTTGAGCTTTTCAATCTCTGCACCGCCGCGTCCGATAACCATACCGGGCTTTGCGCAGAAGATGTTTATGCGAACGCGCTTTGCGTCACGCTCGATTTCTACTCTTGGTACTCCTGCAGGAGCCAAAGTTTTGAGAAGGTACTGTCTAAGCTGATAGTCTTCTATGAGAGTGTCGCCGAATTTGTTTGGATCTGCATACCAGCGAGATTCCCAATCCTTGATTACGCCGATTCTAAGACCTGTTGGATTTACTTTCTGTCCCATATTCTTACCTCCTCCTTTCTTATTCTGCTTCCTTGAGTACAAGGGTTATATGAGATGTTTTCTTATTGATTCTGTAAGCACGTCCCTTTGACATGGGTCTTATACGCTTAAGCGTCGGACCCTGATCAACCGAACAAGCTGCAACATAGAGCTTTGTTGTGTCCATGTCTTTGTTCTCAGCATTTGCGATTGCTGATTTGAGTAATTTCTCAAGAACTTCACACGCAGCCTTAGGTGTGTGCTTGAGAATTGCCATTGCCTTATCAACAGGCTGATTTCTGATAAGGTCAAGAACAATTTTAACCTTACGAGGTGCGATTCTTACGAATGTTACCTTAGCTGTTGCTTCCATTGTTACACACTCCTTTGACTATTATTTGCCGGTCTTTGATCCGGCATGACCTTTGTAAGTTCTTGTCGGTGCAAATTCACCAAGTTTGTGTCCTACCATGTCCTCAGTAACATATACCGGAACGTGTTTACGTCCATCGTGAACTGCGAAGGTATGACCAACGAAATCTGGGAAAATTGTTGAAGAGCGGCTCCATGTTTTAAGAACAATCTTTTCTCCTGCTTCGTTCATCTTCTGAACTCTTGCGAGAAGCTTAGGTTGCACGTATGGGCCCTTCTTAGTACTTCTGCTCATTATTCATAACTCCTTTCACGATTACTTTCCGTTACGACGTCTTACGATCATCTTATTGGATGCTTTCTTCTTGTTACGTGTCTTATAACCGAGAGCAGGTTTACCCCAAGGAGTAACCGGACCCGGACGACCGATAGGTGCTTTACCTTCACCACCACCGTGCGGATGGTCATTCGGGTTCATTACAGAACCACGTACCGTAGGTCTTATGCCGAGGTGACGTGTACGTCCTGCCTTACCTATCTTAACGTTCTCGTGATCTGTGTTTCCTACCTGGCCGATTGAAGCCATACATGAGATAGGAACGTTACGGAGCTCGCCTGACGGAAGTCTCAGAAGAGCGTATCCGCCTTCCTTAGCCATAAGCTGTGCAGCGTTGCCTGCCGAACGTGCAAGCTGTCCGCCTCTGCCCGGGTAAAGCTCAACATTGTGTACGAACGTACCTGTCGGGATGTTTTCGAGAGGCAATGCATTGCCCGGCTTTATATCTGCGTTAGGACCTGCTTCAACCTTGTCGCCAACCTTAAGTCCTACCGGAGCGAGGATATACTTCTTCTCTCCGTCCTCATACTGAATAAGAGCAATATGAGCTGAACGGTTAGGATCATACTCAAGGGTCAAAACTGTTGCAGGAGTATCAAACTTCTGTCTCTTGAAGTCGATGATACGATACTTTTTACGGTTTCCGCCACCGCGATGACGGACTGTGATTCTACCGTAACTGTTGCGGCCTGCCTTCTTGTTAAGAGGAGCAAGTAAGCTTCTCTCAGGAGCAACCTTTGACAGTTCGGAGTAATCTGTAACGGACATATTTCTTGTACCGTTTGTCATTGGCTTGATATTTCTTATTGCCATTGGATTTCACACTCCCTTATAGATTACATCATACCGTCGAAGAACTCGATTGTCTTTGAGTCTTCTGTGAGTGTTACGATTGCCTTCTTCCATGAAGCTGTGTAACCCTCAAAACGGCCCTGACGGCGAAGCTTGCCGCGTACTGATACTGTGTTTACTTTTGCAACTTTAACACCGAAGAGATCTTCTACTGCCTTAGCAATTTCAATCTTGTTTGCATCCTTAGCTACCTTGAAAGTGTATTTCTTAAGAGCTATGTTCTGCATACTCTCTTCTGTGATTATCGGACGGAGGATTATGTCCTGTGAAAGCTTACTCATGCATATACCTCCTCAAGTTTTTCAACTGCTTCTTTAAGGATAATTACCTTGTTGCAGTTAAGAATGTCATAAACATTTAATGTGTTTACAAGTGAAACCTTTACGCCGGGAATGTTGCGTGCGCTCTTGTAGATGTTATCGTTCTTCTCCGGAAGGACGATAAGCGTCTTCTTGGTCTTACCGAGAGCCTCGAGAACCTTTACCATTTCCTTTGTCTTGATTTCCTTGAGCTCGATGTTGTCAACAACCGTGAACTCGTCGTTTGCAACCTTGTCGGAAAGAACTGAGAACATTGCAAGTTTTCTTACCTTTTTGTTTATGGAGAATCCGTATGTTCTCGGCTTAGGACCGAGAGCGATACCGCCGTGTGTCCACTGTGGTGAACGTGTTGAACCCTGACGAGCTCTGCCTGTTCCCTTCTGTCTCCATGGCTTCTTTCCGCCGCCGCTAACTTCTGCGCGTGTAAGGGTGGATTGTGTTCCCTGACGCTGGTTAGCCAAATAATTAACTACTACAAGATGAACAGCTGACATGTTCGGAACGATGCCGAATACCTTTTCGCTGAGATCCATAGTACCAACCTTTTTGCCGGTTGCGTTAAAAACTGATACGTTAGGCATAACTAATCTCTCCTCCCTTACGAATTCTTAACGCTGTCTTTAAGAACAACGATTCCGCCGCGCGGTCCCGGGATTGCTCCCTTGATTGCGATGAGGTTGTTCTCAGCGTCAACTTTAACAATGTCGAGGTTCTGGATAGTAACTCTCTCACTACCGAGGTGACCTGCGAGCTTCTTTCCCTTGAACACTCTTGACGGGTCAGAGCAAGCACCGAGTGAACCTGCGTGTCTTGCTACGGGACCTGTACCGTGTGATTCTTTAAGGCGTGAGAAGTTCCAACGCTTGATAGCACCGGCTGTTCCCTTACCCTTACTTGTACCGATAACATCTACCTTGTCTCCGGCAGCAAATGTGTCTGCCTTGACGATGTCACCAACGTTCAATGTAGCGCAATCATCAAATCTGAATTCTTTAAGAACCTTCTTTGGCGCTACGTCAGCCTTTGCAAAATGACCCTGCATTGGCTTGTTTACTCTCTGTACCTTAACATCTCCGAAGCCGAGCTGAACAGCCTCATAGCCGTCGTTTTCGATTGTCTTCTTCATTGTTACCGCACATGGACCTGCTTCAATGACTGTTACGGGGATAACGTTTCCCTTTTCGTCAAAGAGCTGTGTCATACCGATTTTCTTTCCGATAAGACCTTTCTGCATTATGTTTTCCTCCTTTGGTTATTGGTTTAGTCTGTCGGCTAAACTTGACCCGCGTCGAAACTGACTTTTCGTTTTACAAAAAGCTGAAATCAGAGCTTGATTTCTATTTCAACGCCTGCCGGAAGCTCAAGACCTGTCAGAGCTTCAACTGTCTTGTTTGAAGGTCTGAGGATGTCGATGAGTCTCTTGTGTGTGCGCTGCTCAAACTGTTCACGGCTGTCCTTATACTTGTGTACAGCACGAAGGATTGTTACAACTTCCTTTTCTGTAGGAAGAGGAACAGGACCTGAAACCTTAGCGCCTGTGCGCTTTGCGGTCTCTACAATCTTCTCTGCTGCGCTGTCGACAAGATTGTGGTCATAACCCTTAAGTCTGATTCTGATCTTTTCTTTTACTGCCATTTTTAATTCCTCCTAAAGATAAATGGCGGGCTTTCGCTGCTTTTTGTCTACACACCGCCGGGCGTTTCCCTTTTCAGTACTTAAAAAACCTGGAAAACGAGGTTGTTCCCGGGTGGCAAAACAGCAATAATAGTTTCGCCCGGTTTAAAATCGGACATACTCCGCGGAAATTTCCCACTTCTGAAAACGGCTTCGCAAGCACCGTAATCAGGGCGGCCACCTCCCGCATCTACGCATATCTGCAAGGAAAAAGGCACAATTCACCCCTTTTCACATGCTCGAATATCATAACATATGATTTTGTAAAACGCAACAATTTTTTTGCTTAAATTTCGTGAGAATTACCAAAGTTTTTTTACAAAAAAACACAGGCTCAAGATATGGTTCTTGAGCCTGTATTTAACACAATATATAAGGTTTTATTTCTTTTTAAGACCTAAAACTGCCGCTATAGAGTATCTGGGAGTAAATTTACCGCTCTCACTCACACTTACTCCTATGCGTCTCTCCGCATCGAGCACCGCAACGAAGTCATTGTTCATGTTTATCGGCATATCACCGTAAAGGGGTGAAAACCTGTAAGTAATCTGATAATCAGGAAATTTTTCCGAGACATCCTTCTCCACAAGGTCGCAGTAATCCTCGAGGGCTGCGGACGCAACCGCATCCAGCATAATCGCCTTTTCGATATCCTGTTTTTCTATGAGGCCTATCTCCAAGTCGATATCACCGGAGAGTGTGATGCAAAACAGCACCGCTTTTTCACAGTAATAGAGTTCGGAAATAATCTTTTTTCCGAAGATCTCGATATCGTTCCCTCTGGTCTGACTGTCAGAAAGACAGATACGGTCTTCTCCGTTTTTTACATTGAAGCATTTCCCCATATAGCGAGGGTGGATGTTATTAAGAACCAGCATCTCACAGTCGTCTATTTTTTGCAATGTATCCCGGTCGACCATCTCATTTTCACAATTGAGGTTTTTAAAAATCTGCCTGCGATTGATCGCCTTAAGCTTTTCCAAATCATCATCCCCTGATAATTAATCATTAAGCTCTCCACGCCTTAATTATAGCAAAGAGAAATACCAAAGTAAACCTTGACCTCTTATTGTGTGAAGTATTATATTATAAAGGTATATATATTTAATAAGGAGATGTCACATGAATTCGCCTCTTGCAGACCGACTAAGACCACAGACAATTGATGAAATGGTCGGACAGGAACACCTTCTCGCACCGGGGAAAGCACTCCGGACGATTATTGAGTCCGGCAACATACCGAACCTCATTTTTTACGGACCGTCAGGAGTCGGAAAAACGACACTTGCAAAGATTATCGCAAAGCAGACAAACAAGCGACTTTATAAGCTCAATGCAACCAATGCATCCCTTTCGGACATAAAAGACATGGTTGCGGAGCTTGACACATTTATGACTCCTAACGGAATTCTCCTTTACCTGGATGAGATTCAGTATTTCAATAAAAAACAGCAGCAATCCCTGCTCCAGTATCTGGAAAGCGGGCAGATAACCATGATTGCCTCCACAACCGAAAACCCCTATTTTTATGTTTATAATGCAGTTATAAGTCGCTGCACTGTATTTGAATTCAAATCCGTCAGTGTATCCGAAATCGAAAAAGCCGTAACGCGGGCAATTGATATTGCGGCGGAGGAGAACGGCACGAGGTACGTGACGGACGACGGCGTTAAAACCGCAATTGCCCGCTCGAGCGGCGGAGACGTCCGCAAAGCGATAAACACGGTCGAGCTCTGTGTGCTGTCGGCAAAGCCGGACGAGGCCGGCGAAGCGCACATCACAGCCGACCTTGTGACACAACTCACCGGTCACAGCGCCATGCGCTATGACAAAGAAGGCGACGACCACTATGATATCGTTTCCGCCTATCAAAAATCCATGCGCGGCTCCGACCCGGACGCCGCCGTGCACTACCTGTCTCGCCTTCTTGCAGCCGGTGACCTGCCGTCAGCGATCCGCCGCCTGCTTGTCTGCGCGTGTGAGGATGTCGGTCTCGCATATCCTCAAATAATTCCAATCGTTAAATCCGCTTGTGACATAGCGCTTCAGGTGGGCTTACCCGAAGCGCAGATTCCGCTCGCCGACGCCGTGATTTTAGTAGCAACCGCTCCAAAATCAAACTCCGGCTGCGTAGCTGTCGAAAAAGCCATGGCCGACGTGCAGTCCGGCAACAGCGGAGCCATCCCGCGCAGACTTCAAAACAAGCACTTTGACGGGGAGGATAACCAAAACAAAGGACAGTTCTATGAGTATCCGCATTCTTACAAAAACCACTGGTGCAAGCAGCAGTATCTTCCCGACGTGATAAAGGATGTTAAATATTATGAATACGGTGAAAACAAGGTTGAACAGGCAGCAAAAGCATACTGGGATGCCATAAAAAATCAGTAAAATACCACTTTTTTCAACTTCTTGACAAAGTATTCAGCAAAATATTCATTTATTATTCCGTTTTAGAAAAATATTCAAATCTTAATTTTAGATGCTTTGTTCACAAAACTTTCAGACAAATCGGTTTACAAATGTAAAATCCCCGACCCCTGTAAAACCCAGTTACTATGTGGTTTTTTATAAAACCGCGGAACTACGTTCTTTTTGTTTGTCAAGTTATTTTTTTCAGTGATTTAAGGACAAATGCCAATCAATTATTACAGTTAGTATAATTTTTTCAGCGGCAATTGTTCAAAACTCGGTGGAAAATGATGATAAGTAAAAAAATTTAGCCTATTACTGTGGCTTTTTTCTCTTTTTCAACGTTTTGTGGAGAAATTCGTACTTGACAGCATTTTCAATTACGAAACGTTTAAATCGCTTTACATCGAAAAAAAATAAATAGCAAAATGCACATTTTTTCTGAAAAATTTTGGAACTTAATTTCTACTCACGAGGTAACCTAAGTATGGATAAAAAATGCATAAAACTTGAGTCTGTCCCCTGCATAAATCTCGACCTGACTCTCGACTGCGGACAGTCCTTCAGATGGAATAAAAAGTCCGACGGGAAATGGTGCGCCGTTGTAAGCGCAGAGCAAAACGGTAAGGCCGTAAGCAAATACCTTGAGCTCTCACAGACAGAGATCAAAGACGATAAAACGCGTGACATCCTTTTTTACAACACTACACAGGAAGAAATTGACAACATATGGAAGCCGTATCTCGACCTTGACAGAGATTATGACGGTATATGCGAAGTGCTTCGAAGGGACGGATATATCGCCAAGGCAATAGATGAATTTTACGGAATACGCATACTGAACCAGGAGCCGTGGGAAACACTCTGCTCGTTTATCATCTCACAAAACAATAACATACCCAGAATCAAGGGTATTATAGACAGACTCTGTGAAAGCTTCGGTGAACCGATAGCGACTGCGGACGAAAAAACGCTCTATTCCTTTCCGAGCGCACAAACCGTTGCAAAGCTTACGGAGGAGGATCTCTCGCCGCTTCGCGCGGGCTTTCGAAACAAATACATAATTGACGCGGCACAAAAGGTTGCCTCAGGTGAGGTTGACCTCAAAAAAATAAAAGAGCTCCCGCTCGTCGAAGCGGAAGCTGAGCTTCTGAAGATAAAGGGAGTCGGCCCGAAGGTCGCTCAGTGCGCTCTCCTTTACGGTTGCGGACAAATTGACGCGTTCCCGGTGGACGTCTGGGTGAAACGTATTATGGGAGAGATGTATCAAAACGGGCTCCCCGATTGTACAAACGGAGTAAGAGGAATTGCGCAACAATATCTGTTCCACTGGCGCCGCAACTCAGCTCATGAAAACTTCAACCCTGAACACGTAAAAACTTCAACTTAAAGTTCATGAAAACTTCAGCTTTTCAGAGTCTGATTCATAGTCAAAGTCGCAGAAATCCTTATAAAGAGAAATTGAAATAACCTGCCTGCCCATAGAATCAAACACTTCCTCAAGTGTTTTTTTGTCGATTTTCTGTTTCTCTTCTTTAAGAGGATCATTGACATAATAATACTTCTCATCCATGCCGGTAACGACAACTGCGTGTGAATACTCGGGATAAGTGTAGGTATACCTCCCGTCGTAGCTTTTCCACTCGTATATCTTGTCTGCCGGCTTATAATTTGTCGTCGCCCAGATAACAATCGGGCTTCCGTCGCTCATACAAAATTCGAGCGGCAGTTTACCCTCACTGCCCGTTATGGAAAAAGAGATATCGTCATCAAGCTCTTCTGACAGGCACAGAGATACGGACTTTATAAGTCCGGGCTCAAAGATACCCCAGCCCACGCCGGACGGATCTCCTGCGTAAAACTGGCTCGGATCAGGACCGTATCTTTTATTGTCCTCAACATATATCCGGTCTTTCTGAAGATAGTTATTAACAAAATCCTCAACGCTTATGTCTACTCCATAGTGTTGCAGAAGCATGACCGCGGAGACCGCCTCACAGCCATTCGGAAAATCAGGGTTTTGCTGAATAAGAGGCACATCATTCTCCACAAATTGTGATGCTATATCCTTTGCCGCAAGTTCGTATTTTTCTTCTCCGTCTTCAAAATAATTATATCTGTCATTGTCTTTATTCAAACGAACCATATAGAGCTGTGTCTGAAAATAGTCATTGCGAAGAGAACTCCGCAATGTATTGCGTATGTCATGCCTTGCACCCATATAAAGCCTGATAAACACTGCGTTTGAACATACAAGCGCAAAAATAACAACAAGAAAAATTGCCAAAGTCCTCTTTTTCACCGCAAATCCCTCCAATTTAAGTCAGTCTATCATCCTTATCTTAAGTTTTACTTAATTAAACAAAAGGTGTAACCTCTGTTTAAGAAGTTACACCTTTTTCTCTTTCTCTATCTTTAAAAAACATAACCCGCAAACCCGGGTACAGCATGCTCAGTCATCGTCTCTGTCATCAAGGTCATCGTCCTGGTCATCAAGATCATCGTCCGGGTCATCAAAGTCATCGTCCGGGTCGTCAAAGTCACTCATCGGATCCTTCTTTTCCTGTTCTGCCTTTACAACTTTTCCGGTGACAGCATCCACCTCATACTCATATTCCATACCGTTTGCAACAAATTCAAATTCATAGACTCCGTCTTCAAGATCATATTCCTGATCGTGAAAAACAGCATCCTTTATTCCCAGCTGCGTGAGAACTGTTTCTTTGGCTTTTTCAATACCGATAAGACCGTCTTTATTGAGGTTTGTTTTATCAACCGCTATCGTTTCAGACGAAATATTATTTGCATTGACCGCTTCGCGTACTCCTGCTACAACTCTTTCAAGAAATCCGTTGTCGGGATAAGATGAACCGTCTTCAAGCTTAACAATGATATTTCTGGAATTTCCGGCAATTGTATTGTCAAAATATCCTGAATTGTAAATCTCCTGAACAAGCTCTTTTACTACTGTTTCGCTGTCTTTACCGACAAGATCACGGTACTTTTTAACGATTTCTCTGCCTTCATCGTTTTTTCCTTCGAGTTCAACAACGATTCCTTCTTCATCATATTCAATCTCTATTTCCGGATTGACGCTGAGAAGAAGTTTTCCGAAAACCTTTTCCTCTTTGGGAGTATTATGTGATTTCCTTGTAATGGCTGTCTTTGCCGTACAGCCTGCAAAAAGTGATAAAACAAGAAGTACAGCAAGAACAAGACTGATAGGCTTCTTTAAACTGATTTTCTTCATAGGTATTCTCCTTTGCTTTTTATTGGGCTGTTGCCCTTTGAATAAAGAATACGCAGGATTTTTTTGTTTTTCGGGGTATGAGGAAAAAATTTTTAATCAGTCATCATCTTCATCATCATCATCGTCCGTATGATTGCCGCTTTCCTCATCATCTTCCTCATCATCTTTTTCATGCTCCTCGTCTTCTTTGCGGTCTTTTCCGCGACTATCCTCGTCGTCATCATCATCGTAGTCATACTTATCGTCATGCTCATACCAATCCTCGTAATCATCATCAGTATCTCCGACATTTATAACAAAGTTCGGCACTTTTTTATTATCTTCGTCATGATCGTCATCAGTATTAAGATGAATTTCAAGCTCCACAAGTATTTTTTCTTCCATTGCTCTTTTCCATTTATCACGTTTTGAATCCGCCGTAACCGAGATATGTCCGCCTGCTTTCAAGTATCCCATTTCAACAGCTTTATCCGCAAGAGTATCGGAAACCGTCTTTGCGTCTTTTCCATATGCATTATAGCCCTGTATAAGTTTTTTACCGTCTTCGTTGATTCCCTCCAGTTTTACGACTCTGTCAAATCTGTTGACAGTCATCCGTACATCCGGGTTGATTTTTATACGAACTGTTCCCGCAGGTGCACGCCACAGCGTTCCGCCCAAAAGAAGAATACAGAAACACGCTGCAACAGCAATCCATCTTTTGACCCGGCTTCTGTTTGACGGCGACCTTTCAATCACCGACAGTTTTTCAGTCATAGACAATTCTTCAACATAATCCAGTTCCTGCCCGACCTCGTACCCGAGGTTCGGAATCCTTTTAAACCTTCCCTCATTGTCAAGAACCACGGCATAGCCGAGAGAACATTCCATTACAAGATATTTCATATGTTATGTCCCTCCTCCGACGGCACAAGCCGACTTAAATGCTCTCTTATTATTTCATATCCGTTTGTATACGCAAGCAAAAGTGCGACCATGTACTTTCTGTGACGTTCAAGAGTTTTTCGTTCAACGCCGCTTCCCTTTGAAACCGCTTCAATGGGTAATTTCTTTGTTTTCAGCAAGCTGTCGAGAAGTCCTTTCTCCTTTTTTGCATATAAGAGAGCCCTGTGACATGCCCGCAGTGTTCTTTCCTGCTTCGGACAGCTATCCGCGACATCCGAAAGGGTAAGACCGAAGGTTTTCAATTGCTCCGAAAACTCGGCTATTTCCTCTCTGGTAAGAAAACGTACTCTATGTGCATCCGCACTGTCAACTTTTTCTTCCAACGTATCCTCAACTGTACGTTCATCATTCTCGCCGAGTGCTTCATGAATTGACAATACCCCGCCGTGGCGCTTTTCCTTTCGCTTATAGTCAATAAGACTGTTTTTTATAAATACACTTGCAAGAGACAAAAAAGTCCCCTTCTTTTCATTATAAGAAAGAGTCGCTTCGTAAAAGGCAAACATCGCAATACTGAGTTCGTCATCACTTTCGGAAACTGAATGTCCGAGAACTCTTGACGTCTCTGCTTTGATAAACGGCATATATTTTAAAATAAGAGCGTCCGCCGCCTTTGAATTTTCCCTGGCAGCGTAAACCATTTTAACAATTTCATTTTCTATTTCCACGAAACACACTCCCATCACTTAAAGAATACGTTTACCCTTTTTGTTTTTCGGGGTATAAATTTATTTTTTTCCTTTCATACTTGATATCTGTCTTTAGTATAATTCACTCTGCAAAGAAAAAGCAACAGCAGACCGACTTTTAAAAATATACAGCAGAAAGACCATAACCTTCGCGGTTATGGTCTATTGCTCATTACACGTTATCTTTTGCTACTCTGTTTTTTCCTGTTATAGCTTCTCTCTGGACTCATTTATTTTGAACTTATACGTCAAGGCCCTTTTTGCCGTAGTACTTTTTGTACTTTCTGAAATGGTTTAACTGATTGAGAGTTATCCTTACAAAACGCTTCGGACTCATGTCCTTTTTATAAAAGAGAGAATTTGTACACTTGCCGGTTTTTATGAGTTTTCTCACCTTTTCCTTCAGCTTTTCGTCAGGGACGTACTTATAAACGATTCCCTTCGGAACCTGAAGCCAGAGATGCTCCTTGCTTGCGATAGTCAGCGGCTGCTCATAGTGGAAAATAACATCCTCCGTTATCCACTTTGCAAGATTGTATCCGCTTGCAGTTACAAAGAAGCTGGACCTTCCCTGACGCGGATTGGTTTCAAAAAGCTTATACTTTCCGTCACGCATGTCATACTTCATGTCGAAGTTTACAAAGCCTCTCCAGCCGACATCCTCAAGAAAAGTCTTAAACCGGTTGAGAAGCTCCATGTCAACCATATTAATTATAGCAACATAGCTTCCGATTCCCGCCGGTGTGTGTTCCTCAAGAAGCGCATGACCGAGTGCCATGAGCTTTACCTTACCGTCCGAGCCGACATAGCAGTTGAGAACACGCATATATGAATCATCGCCGGGAATAAAGTCCTGCACCGTAAGGTGGTCACTGTAAGTCGAGGAATAAATAGCATCCAGTATAGCTCTGTACTCCGCCTCGTCATTGGCGACAAAGACCTTCATCTTACCGGGGAACGAGCACTTCCAGTACTCCACGGAATTTGACGCTTTGATTATCGCCGGAAAGCCGAAGGACGGTATATGAGTGTCCTTCTCTTCCTTTGTAACGATCTCTGTTTTCGGATAAAGGAATCCGTATTTTTCGCAGGTATCATAAAAGTTTTCTTTAAGTGTGAGCTTGTTCAAAACCTCTATGGACGGGCAATTCAGCGCATAGTATTTGCGAAGCTCATCCTGGTGCTCAACAACAAGCCTTACATAGCCGTCGCTGCACGGTATGAGAAGTAAAACTTCATCCGGATGATTTTCCTTTACTTCTATAAGCTTTTTCATAAACTTTTCGGGATTTTCAAGATCAGGCTCATGCGTGAAGTCTATAAGCTTTGTGTCGGCGGTTGCAGACAGAACAGTCTTACTCACTGCAATTGACCTTATTCCGTATTCCTCATGAAATGCGCGCGCCATACCGTAGACGTTTACATCGCTGCCCAAAAGCACCGGGCGAAATTTAATTTCTTCCATATCTATCTTCCTTTTAATTGTTTTCTTCGCAGTCGATTTATATCTTCTTTTTGCAAAAATCGTTCATACAGCACTCGTCGCAATGTGCCCTTCGAGAAATACACACCGCACGTCCGTGAAGCACCATCCTGTGGCAAAAGTCATTGCTCTCGTCGGGAGGCAAAAGCTTTTTAAGCTCCAGCTCCACCTTTTTCGGGTCTTTTGTTTCCACAAGTCCGAGTCGGTTTGAAATACGTATAAGATGAGTATCCGCCACAACAGCGGGTTTACCGTAAACATCTCCGACTATGAGGTTGGCTGTTTTTCTGCCCACACCGGGAAGAGTCGTAAGCTCCTCTATGGTATCGGGAACACGTCCGTCATACCTTTCGAGGACTCCCTGTGCCGCGCCGATTATGTCCTTCGCCTTTGAACGGAAGAAGCCACACGAATGGATAAGGTCCTCAACATCCGAAACATCCGCCTCCGCAAAAGCCTTTGTCGTTGGATATTTTTCAAAAAGAGCAGGTGTTACAAGATTTACACGGGCATCCGTACATTGCGCGGAAAGCCTTGTTGCGACAAGCAGTTGGAACGGATCCCCTGCCACAAGCGAGCACACGGCATCCGGATATTCTTTTTTCAGAGCCTCGACCGCCCTTTTCGCAATTTCCTTTTTAGTCATTTACAAAACCTCACACATTACTCACTATCCATTGGTAAAGCTCAAGTAAAACATATATGACGGGCAAATGGAGGATATACACGAGAAGTGCATGTGTTCCGAGCCAGTCAAGAAAAGGTACTCGCACGGGATACATAAACCGCGGGATTTTTCCGTCCCTCACATACTCTCCGAGAAAAGTTCCCCAAAAGAATACAAACATATAAGGAATCAGCGGAAAGTAGTCAGCCGAAAAAAAGCCTCTCGATGTGATACCGAACGGGAAAAGCCACTCGATTTCATGGACCTTTTCGGGCAATGTATATGCTATGTTTCCGAACAGGGATACCGTACCCTCCGACAGCCAGTTTCTGAAAAGCCACATGAGAAGCACACATATGATACTGCCGACTATCGGGTTTATCCTTGAGACAGGATTTTCGAGAAGTGCAAAGAGCAGGATACACAAAGATAAGAAATCAAGTATACCGAACCATATCTCCGTCTCAACAAAGCCGAGCTTCGGCAAAACAACGATAGAAACAAAGTTTAAAAGCAAAGCAAGTACAAGCAGCTTAAGCCCCCGCTTCAGATTGCTGTGGGAAAGCCTGCAGCATATACCGCAAACCCACATAAAGGCGCACGAGAAAAACGGCTGCACCGGAGTAAAAAAGCTGTATGCCCTGTATCCGAATGAAATGCCGTACTGATTGTACATAAAAATAAATGAATGATAAAAAATCATGCAAAGCACGCAGAAGCCTCGAAATTCATCGAGGAGTGCCACACGATTCTTGGCTGCTGACATATAATCACCATTGCCGATTATAGCAGATTGATGTATAATTTACAAGCAATGAAGGGGGACATCAAGGATGAAGTTTGAAGCCGTGATATTTGATTTTGACGGAACGGTCGCGGACACGGGCAGAGGCGTAAAAAATGCAATTAAGCACGCACTTAACACATATAACATTCCCGTAGGAGACGAAGCCAGACTCGATTATTTTATCGGACCTCCTCTTTATGAGGGCTTTGAGCATGTATACGGACTCACTCCGGAGTTCGCCTCAAGACTTGTCGACGAGTACAGGGTTTATTACTCGGAAAAGGGTGTATACGAGTGTGACCTCTATCCCGGACTTATGGAGCTCCTTAAAAAACTAAAGGAATCCGGAGTGAAGCTTGCGGTTGCCTCGTCTAAGCCGAAGCATTTTCTTGACACCGTTGTTTCGTTTATAGGAGCGGATAAATATTTTGATTTCGTCATAGGTCCCGAGCTTACAAACCACAATGCAAATAAGACAACTCTCATTCTTTCCGCATGCGAGGCTCTCGGCGTAAGTCCGTCAAAAAAGGTCGCCATGATAGGCGACAGATTTTATGATATAGAGGGAGCTAGCGGAGCAGGAGTTACCTCCGTCGGAATAACCTTCGGATACGGAAACTATGAAGAACTTTCGGAGCACGGCGCGGATATCATTGTCAGTTCCGTAGAAGAACTGAAAAAAGCCGTACTATGACTTAAAATTTTATTGACAAGCGGTTTTCAATACGTTATAATGATTTTCGCTTGGCAAATGGCGGCATAGCTCAGTTGGCTAGAGTACTCGGTTCATACCCGATTGGTCGTAGGTTCGAATCCCACTGCCGCTACCATAAAAGTCGGGAGCAGATTTTCTGCTCCCGCAGTCTTACGGCCCGGTGGTCAAGAGGCCTAAGACACCGCCCTTTCACGGCGGTAACACGGGTTCGAATCCCGTCCGGGTCACCAAAAAACCGTTTCATCATCTGATGAAACGGTTTTTTATTTTGTCGGATTCAGTCTTTTGTGAGGACAATTATTAAAATTCTATAGAATAATTGCACTGCCTTAGACAGTTTCTATCTTTATGAGATTGGTATTTCCTACTGCACCGGAGGTTCCACCTGTTATGACGATATGCTCACCCTTTTTAAGGCTAAACATCTCTTCGGTCTTTTGCTTAGCCGTATAAAAGAGAACATCTGTTGACTCGTAAACGTCCGTAAGACACGGCACAACACCCCATGAGAGCGCCAGCTTATACCATGTTTTTTTGTTTGTCGTTATACCGAGAACATCCACCGGAGGTCTGAATCTTGAAATCATGCGTGCGGTTGTGCCGGAGAGCGTGCATGCGGCGATTACCTTTGCTCCTATGTCAATTGCCATTCCGACTGTCGCATGCGAAATTGCATCCACGGTATTCTTTATCTGGAAATCCGCTTCGCGGAATCTTCTTGCATAATGTACGCTCTCCTCCGTACGTTCCGCTATTCGCGCCATCGTTCTTACGGTGAGCACCGGATATTTTCCGGCTGCTGTTTCACCGGAAAGCATGATGGCGCTTGTGCCGTCGTAGACGGCATTCGCAACGTCCGAAATCTCCGCACGCGTCGGCCGCGGATTATGAATCATCGATTCCAGCATCTCCGTTGCCGTTATAACTCTTTTTCCGAGAAGACGGCATTTTGTAATAAGCTGCTTCTGTATGGCGGGAAGGTCCTCAAAAGGAATCTCGACTCCCATATCTCCGCGGCCTATCATTATACCCTCGCACTCTTCGCATATCTCTTCGATATTGTCAATTCCGGATCTGTTCTCAATCTTTGCAATTATACCGACGTCGGCGGATGTACCTATGAAATTCTTTACATCTACAAGATCCTGCCTGCAGGACACAAAGGAACAAGCGATAAAATCTATGTCATTTTTTATTCCGAACTCAATGTCCGCCTTATCCTGTTCGCTCAGATAAACCTGCTTTAAAACCTTGTTCGGGAAACTCATACTCTTTCTGTCCGAGATTTCGCCGCCCGCAATTATTTCACAGACTATGTCTCTGTCCTCAATTTTTTTAACTTTAAAAATAAGGAGTCCGTTATTTACAAGAATTCTGTCTCCGGGCTTTACCTCCTCATGAAGCATCGGATAGCTTACGGAAACAATCCTGTCTGTTCCCTCAACCTCTCTTGTCGTGAAGGTAAACTCTCCGCCGTCCTTAAGAAGCTCCTTTCCGTTCTTAAAGGTCTTTATTCTGTACTCCGGTCCCTTTGTGTCGAGGAGAATAGCTATCGGGAGATTCAACTCCTCGCGAATCTCTTTTATGAGATTTATCTTCTCAAGATGCTCCTCGTGTGTACCGTGTGAAAAATTCAGTCTTGCAATATTCATTCCCGCTTTTGCCATCTCGGTCAGCGTTTTTTTATCACTGCAGGCAGGACCTATGGTACATACGATTTTAGTTTTTCTCATAAAATCAACTCCTCTAAGTTAGATGTTTTAAACTGATATATGAAGCAGCTCTATAAGTATTCCGAAGATAACTCCGAAGCCATAGAGAATCCCCACGATTTGAAAATTCTTTTTCATGTTTCCGTTTATTTTGAAAAGGACGAGCAAGCCTATACCGGCGCCGACTAAAAGACCCGACATCATTCCGCCGAAGCTCAACGCCCCCTCGAGATAAAGCTGTGTGATAACAACCGAGGCTGCACAGTTAGGAATAAGACCTATAAGTCCGGCGATAAACTCACCGATAATCGGTTTATTTGTTATGAAGCCCGACAATGTATCCTCTCCGACAAACGCAATCACCAGACCAAGTACAAAGGATACAAGGAACAGGAAAACCGTTATCTTGAGAGTATGGTGAAGAGCCGACTTCAAAATGCCCTCCTCGTCACAGTGACACTTATCATGCTCACAAAGATGCCCTATCTCAATTTCCTTACTGTGCGGCTTGTTTTTATAAAAAACCTTTACGCCGAAGTCAAGCATAAAGCCCGCAAGCATACCTATCGCAGCCTTTAAGCCGAGAACCTTCAAAATGACAGGCGCCGGAACTTGCTCCGACAGAAAAATAGGAAGCATCTCATCCGATGTGGAGAGGTATACGGCCATAAGCGTACCTACCGTTATTATTCTGCCGGCATAAAGACCGGACGCCGCAGCCGAAAAGCCGCACTGCGGAACAGCTCCTATTGCCGCCCCAAAGAACGGTCCGAATCTACCGCTTTTCTTTATTAAATTTTTTGCTTTTTCACCGGTCCTGTGCTCTATAACCTCCATAAGAAGATACGTGAGGAAAAGAAACGGTATTATTTTAAGCGTATCTTTTCCGGCATCAACCAGTACATCCAGAAACATATCCAATTTTTTTCTTCCTTGTTCAAATTAATTTGCTTTTATAATTCTTTTTCAATACTTTAAAAAACTGATTTAAAAAGACTTTTTAATTGTGCTTTATTTATGACAAATATTTCATTTACTCAAAACAAGCGTTTTTTCTGTTTGAAATAACTGTCTCTTATTATAATAAACATTTTATAATAATATTTGTCTTTTCAATCACAAAATACTAGCATTTAGACGGCATTTTGTCAACTTAGTGAAAAGGATGGGGGAGTCTGTTATAAACAGACTCCCCTTACCGGGTTTATACCAACATTCTTATTTTTCTTCTTCTCTTTTTTTCAGTACAAGAGAACAAGCACCCACGCCTGAAGCCAGAGCAACAAATACATAAGACAGCTTGTTTGTATCTCTTGTTTCCGCCACCTTTTCATCGCTTGTATCTTTTTTTACAGAAGGCTTTATACCGTTATTAGCCGCACCTGCAAGGATATTTATTTCGCCATTGGTTTTTCCGTAATTTGTTACAACGGTAACACTGTGTCTGCCAGCTGAAAGCGTAGATAAATAATCCGGTTTAAGCTCAATAATTATGCTTCCCTCTTTAAGGAGATAAGAGTCCGCGGAAACCTCTGCTCCGTCTATAAGAACTTTGATAAAAGCTCTTAACGGTACATCAACATGTATTTTCAAGGCTTCCCCTGAACCCTTTGTCCACTCGCCTTTGTTTCCTGACAAATCATTTACTTTGTCAATTTCAACCCCGAATGCTTTTGAAAGCTTTTCCGCATCTTTTCCGAGAGGGTCATCTGTACGGTTATAATCAGGATACAACATTCCCGGATACATCTGCGCAACCTCTTGCTCGGTTTTTCCTTCGGTATTAAGATAAACTACACCGTCTGTCTCAACAACATCTTGATTATTTGTATCTATAATCTTTATAAAGCCGATACCCTTTTCCGCACCGCAATTCTTTATATAATAGTTGTTTTTAATGACATTTAACTTATTCACCGAATTTATGTAAGCAACTGTTCCGCCAATGTATGCATCTTTTTCAGTCGCATAAATTTTTCCGGAGAAAATATTATCTTTAACTATTCCGCTTCCGTTAGTCCAGCACTGAACAACACCCGGCTCTGCACCGAGTATACCGCCAACATAATTTTTACCCGTTATTTCACCGGTAACATCGCAGTTAATTATTGATATACACGGAGTATTTGGAGCGCTTCCGACACCGAAGTTGGTACCACCGTAGCCGGCACCGCTTATTCCTCCCACGTAGTTTCCGGTCGCATTAACTGTTCCCCCGAAAACACAATCTTTTATCTCCATGGGACCCATTGTCTGACCCTTATCTGCAACTATTCCGCCGACAAAATTAACACCGTAAATATCTGCATAACACTTCGAATTCGTGATATATCCGTTGTATTCTCCCCCAAAGCCGCCGATATTACTCTGCGTTTTGTCATAGCCGATTGTTACACCTTTTTCTATAGTGCAGTTGTCGATATTTACTACATTGATACCGGAAGCATATCCTCCTATAAATCCTGATTTCAAAGTTTTTGAACCGCTTTTCAGTGTAACGTTTTGAATGGTTGCGGTTTTTATTATTTCCCCTGTATATTTTCCTGTTTCACCATAATCAACATTATAATTGTTTATAAGACCGTAGCCGTTGATTTTTTCTCCGAAAATATTGAGGTTCTTTATAACTGCACCACGAGTAAAGCCGAACAGCGGAAGACCTCCCTCCGGTACGGTTAAAAGATGATTGTCGCCATCAAAAACACCTGTAAAGGGTCCGGCTTCCTGCTTTATTGATAATCCTCCCCCTATAGGTACCCAGTCATCGGGAAGAGTAATATCATTTATCATTTTAAAGTGTTTTCCCACACATCCGTCTTTCGTTGCCAAAGCAGACAGAACAGTTAAATCATTTTGATTTTTTATAAGATAAGGTTCAGTCTCCGTGCCCTTTCCGTCAAAGGTATCATAGGAAACCGACGTAACTGTTATGGGCTGTGTTATTTTGCATCCGTAATAATCGATAGTTACTTCTTTAGTCCCCAGATCTATAATGCCCGGTGATACCCTGCACTCATCAAGATTAATTACCTTTTCTGTTTTGTCACGATAATAAGCCGTAATCTCCAGACCTTTGTAATTAAACTTCGAGCCGTCAAGATAATTTTGCTTGTTTTCGGCTTTTGTTATAGCAAGCTTGTCCGGGGCCTGCCTTACACGAATAGTGTATCTGACAGACGATATACCCTCTGTTCCGACCTGTGAATCAATAGTAAAGGTTCCTGTTTTGTTTTCATTGTCCCATACAGGCTTGACATCAACAGAAGCTCCGTCCTTTATCTGTTGTCCGTTTATTGAAATACATACATCGTCTTTTTTATTATAATATGAGTTTCCGATAAATTTTACTGTTCCGTCAAAATCCAACGAATAATCTTTTTTTGTGTCGGGATTAACCAACGTAATATCTGTTTTCTTATTGAGGACAAAGTGTTCCCTGTATTCTTCATCGGTACCTCTTTTGGACAATTCTTTGTCGTTTATATCTTTAAAAAGCAATGCCCTCATACGGATTTCTTTTATAAATTTGATGGTAAAAACTTGCTTGTCGCTCTCTGTTCCGACATTTACTTTTATCACATCCGGTGTTGGGTCGTCTTTACGGAAGAATCTCAACATGGAAGTTATTTCCGCACCGATTATTTTCTTTCCGGTTTGAGTGTTCGTATAATCAACGGTTATCTTGCTTCCCTCCGGCGCTTTTTCATCCAGTTTTGCATGTACATAACTGACATTCATATAAAACATTTCTATCGGAACTGTTACGGTATATTCGAATTTTCCGCTTTCAAGAGGAGAATCCAAATTATAACCGGGTTTTGGTTTCATACCAAAAGCAAGGCTTTTCAGATAAAGCGGTGTTTTTGGTGTATCTTCAGCAAGTACAGCCAGTGGGAAGATCCCCAGGACCATAATAAGGGAAAGAATTAAACTGATGATTTTCTTTTTCTGTTTCATTTTCAACTTCCTTTCTTTTCACCGTAATCGAAAAAACAAAAAGCCGTAGCAGAAAAAACTCTGCCACGACCGAATATTTTTCGTGCAAAAAAATCACAAATATAACATTATCGACATTCCGGCTTGTACATTTAAAGCATATACTTTATGAATCTTTCCCTACCTTCTCGGATTTCCAATGGCCGGCTCACACCGCGGGAAAAACTCTCCTGTACTTACGGCAGCGGTAACTGCTCAGGACTCCAACCTGATTTCCTAATTCTAATGCCTATTATTTTCATAATAGCCTTGCAAAAGAACATAATGTTTTTTCATAATTACGTATAAAAAATTATATATATACATATATACTGCGTCAATTCGAATAAGCAACAAAATTACATTTGACTTTTTGTGAATAAGTCCAATTAGTAACCCCTTTCACCGAGATTTTTCGATGAAAGGGGTTCTTGTATACATTAAAGTTATGTTTTATTCTGCCTCTGCCTTGCTTGCCTCAATAACCTTTGCAGCTACTGCTTCAGGTGTTTCCTCATAGCGTGCAAACTCAACCTCAAACGAGCCCTTGCCTCTTGTTACCGAGCGAAGAACTGTCGGGAAGTCTGCGATTTCAGCCAAGGGTACCTCTGCAACAAGCTTCTGCATACCCTTCTTGCCCTCTATAGGCTCCATGCCGAGAACACGTCCGCGTCTCTTAGTGATGTCACCCATGATGTCGCCCATGTTTTCATCCGGAAGCTCTGCCGTAAGAGTTCCGATAGGCTCGAGAAGTACCGGATTTGCCTTCGGGATACCGTCCTTATACGCAAGGGAAGCCGCCGTCTTGAAGGACATCTCGGATGAGTCAACCGGGTGGTATGATCCGTCATAAAGAGTCGCCTTAAGACCTACCATCGGATATCCTGCAAGAACACCCTTCGTGATAGAATCCTGAAGACCCTTTTCAACTGCCGGGAAGAAATTCTTCGGAACAGAGCCGCCGAATACCTCTTCACAGAATTCCAGTCCCTCACTGTCGCAGGGTTCAAAACGAATCCATACGTCACCGAACTGACCGTGACCGCCGGACTGCTTTTTATAGCGCCCCTGTACCTCAACTTTTTTCTTTATAGCCTCACGGTATGCAACCTTCGGAGGAGCAAGCTTTACGTCAACTCCGAATTTTGCCTTGAGCTTTGCAACTATAACGTCGATATGCTGCTCCCCGAGACCTGTAAGAATCTGCTCCTTAGTTTCCTTGTTAGTACCGAATGTGATTGTCGGATCTTCCTCCATGAGCTTCAAAAGGCCTTGGGCAATCTTCTCCTCGTCACCCTTCTTAACTGCCTTTACAGCCATCTGCATACACGGCTTCGGAAGGTTAAGTCCTTTGAGCTCAAGAGGATTCTTTGCACTTGTTATGGTGTCGCCTGTCTTTATACCGGCAAGCTTTGTTATGATACCGATATCTCCGGCGATTATCTCCTTTGCGTCCTCCTGCTTTCCCCCGTGCGGAAGAACTATCTTACCCATCCTCTCGGTCTCACCTGTTCTTACACAGTAAGCCGGAGTATCCGCGGTTATCTTACCTGAGATAACTTTAACATATGAGAGTTTTCCTACAAACGGGTCGGCAACCGTCTTGAAGCAGATAGCTGCAAGAGGTCCGTTTTCATCACACGGAAGCTGTACCTCATCTCCGTTTGAGTCAATTGCCACTTCACCGGCCTTAGATGTAGCAGACGGGCCAAGATTTACAAGACCGTCGAGAAGAAGGTCAACTCCCTCAAGTGTTGCGCCCGAGCAGGCATATACAGGATAGAGCGTGCCCTCCGTTACACCCTCAAGAAGAGCGGTAAGTGCTTCAACCTCGGTGAAAGGCTCACCGGCAAAGTACTTTTCCATAAGCTCGTCGCTTGCCGTGGCAACCGATTCGTTGAACATATCTCTCATCTTGTCGAGCTTTTCGCTGTGCGGCATGTCAACTAAAGTTGCCTTGCCGTCTTTATATTCATAAGCTTTGTTCTGAGCAAAGTTTACTATATACTTTATTTTGCTGTCCTCAATAAACGGAACAACAACCGGACAGAGTTTGTTTCCGTGAATCTCCTGTAATTCCTCAAAAAGATTTCCGAAGTTTGCGTTTTCAGCGTCTGTCTTGTTGATAACAAATATCTTTGAAAGGCTGCGTGCCTCTGCGGCAGCAAATGCCTTTTCCGCGCCGACGTCATACTTTGCTTTCTCGGCGTCCGTTACGATAAGCATACAACCCGCAGCTCTTGCACCCTCTGCGAGTCCTCCGGCGAAGTCAAAAAGACCCGGAGTGTCTATAAGATTTATCTTTACGTCTTTCCACTCGAGACTTGCCACAGCACTCTGTAAAGTAGTTCCGCGCTTCTTCTCCTCAGGGTCAAAGTCCATAACGGTTGTACCGTCAGAAACCTTACCGAGTCTGTCTGTTGCCCCGGCCACATAGAGCATAGCCTCACAAAGAGTGGTTTTTCCGCGTCCTGCGTGGCCGGCAACCGCAATGTTCCGAATGTTGTTTGAGTGATAGGTTTTCACAAAAAGTCCTCCTCATATGTGGCAAAATTGCACAAAAATTGTCTACGCCTTTGCAAAGACTATGTACATTTTAACATATAATTTTTTTCTGTTCAATACTTTAAAAAAACAATCTTAATCATCAGCGTAGCAATGACCGTTTACAACCGTAAATTTTCAACATTCTTCATTGACTTTATGTACAAAAGTGTATAAAATGTTTGTGTTGTTTAAAAGACAAAAATATATGCAGATATTATTTTGTATAATTAAGGAGTTGTATTTCAATGAAAATCTGTATGATCGGCGGAACCGGACTTCTTGGTTGCGAAGCTGCTAAGCAGATGATCGCTAAGGGACATCAGGTTTCAACAGTTGCTCTTCCTCCTCTTCCGGAAGGAGCACCAATCCCCGAGGAGATGGAAATCATCTTCAAGGATATCAACAAGGCAAGCGACGCTGAGCTCGAAGAGTGGCTCAAGGGCGCAGACGCTTTCGTTTTCGCAGCAGGCGTTGACGAGCGTGTTGAGTTCCCTCATCCTGTTGAGGAGTATTATCACAAGTACAACATTGCTCCCCTTGAGAGAATCTTCCCCATCTGTAAAAGGGTTGGCGTAAAGCACGCTACAGTTCTCGGTTCTTACTTTGCTTATCTTTCAAAGCAGCATCCTGAGAGAACAGATCTCAGAAAGAAGAACCCGTACTTCCGTTCACGTCTTGCTCAGGAGAAATTCTGTGAGGATTCATGCACAGATGACTTCACAGTAGACGTACTTGAGCTTCCGTACATCTTCGGCACACAGCCGGGTCGTAAGCCGGTTTGGGTTATCCTTATCGAGCAGATCAAGATGATGGATAAGTGGCCGTTCACCATGTATCCTGCAGGCGGTACAGCAATGCTTACATGCCGTCAGGTTGGTGAGGTTATCTGCGGTTCAGCTACAAGAACTGACGCTAAGGGCTTCAACGCATTCCCGATTGCAATGTACAACATGAAGTGGAAGCCTTTCATGAAGATCGTTTACAACGCTCGCGGCATGGGTGCTGACAGAACAATCATCTCTGTTCCTCCTATCGCTATGAAGTTCGGCGTTATCAAGATGTACAAGCATTACAAGGACAACGGTATTGAGCCGGGTATGTCTCCGTTCTCAGTTGCTGACGTAATGGACCTTGACATCTTCATCGATAATTACTATGCAAAGATGCTCGGTGCTACACCGGACGACATCGAAGCTGCTATCTTCGACTCAATCAAGATTTCAGAGGCTGCTTACAACGGAACTCTTAAGCTTCTTGAAATGAAGGGTGAATAATTTCTTCATATTACTTACATAAGTAACTTTAAGCCCCTTGCCGCTACTGCGGCAAGGGGCTTTTCAGTGTATGAGTAGAGGTTCAATAATTATCCTCGTAAAAACACGGCAGGTGAAACAAAGTCGCCTGCCGTAAATATTTTCTGTAATGATTTTATTCCTGCGGAATATCCACTTTTATGCCAAGCTCCGCAAGTTGGTCGCTGTCAACCGCACTCGGACACGAAGTCATCGGCTCGGTTGCGTCCTTTATCTTAGGATAAGCGACAACGTCACGGAGAGTTTCACAGCGTAGCATCTGCATACAAAGGCGGTCAAGTCCGATACCCATTCCACCGTGCGGCGGAGGGCCGAATTTGAAGGCGTCCAAAAGATAACCGAACTTCTGATAAGCCTCTTCTTTTGAAAGACCGAGCAGGTCAAAAATTCTGCTTTGAAGTTCAGGGTCGGTTATACGAATGGAACCTGATGAAAGCTCAATTCCGTTGAGAACTAGGTCGTAAGCCTTTGCTCTGACATTTGCTTTATCGGTTTCAAGATACGGGATACACTCGTCCATAGGCGCGGTGAACGGATGATGCATCGCCACAAAAGTGCCGAGGTCCTCGTCCCAGTCAAAGAAAGGAAATTCCGTAATCCAGAGAAGATTGTACTTTTCCTTCGGGATGATATCCAGCTTCTTCGCAACCTCGGAACGAAGTGCACCGAGTATACTCATAACATGAGTGCTGTTTGTGTCGCCTATGATAAGGATAACATCACCTGTTTTTGCATCGGCCCTTGTAAGAATCTCGTTCATTTTTTCCTCCGAGATAAACTTGCCGAAGGATGATGAAGCTCCGTCCTCGTTGAGTCTTACCCATGCGAGGCCCTTTGCTCCTATTCCCTTTGCAAGGTCCGTAAGCTTGTCAATCTCCTTACGTGAAAGGGTTTTAACTGCATCCTTTGCTGTAATTCCGCGAACAGAACCGCCGCCGTTTATCGCCGATTCAAATACGCCGAATCCACAATCCTTAACTATTTCGGAAAGGTCAAAAAGCTCCATCTCATAACGGGTATCCGGTTTATCGGAGCCGTAACGCTCCATAGCTTCCTTATATGTAAGTCTCGGAAGCGGAAGCGGTATGTCAACATCTATGGCATCCTTGAAAACTCTCTTGATAAAACCTTCACCGATACTAAGAACGTCCTCCATCTCAACAAAGGACATCTCAAGGTCAATCTGTGTAAACTCAGGCTGACGGTCGGCACGGAGATCCTCGTCGCGGAAGCAGCGGGCAATCTGCATATACCTGTCAAAGCCGGCAACCATGGAGAGCTGCTTGTAGAGCTGCGGCGACTGCGGCAGAGCATAGAAATCACCCTTGTGAATACGGCTGGGAACAAGGAAGTCCCTCGCACCCTCCGGGGTTGACTTTATAAGCATCGGGGTTTCAATCTCGATAAAACCGTTCTCGTCAAAGTAATCACGCGCAATCTTCGTTATTCTGTGGCGCATGAGTATATTTTTTTGAAGGTCAGGCCTACGAAGGTCAAGGTATCTGTACTTAAGCCTTGTAAGTTCTGAGGTCTGGCAATCTTCAACAATTTCAAAAGGAGGTGTTTCCGACTTCCCGAGAACACGCAGGTCGTTTACGAAAATCTCAATCTCGCCTGTCGGTATCTCCGTATTTTTCGAGGATCTCTCACGTACAAAACCTTTTGCCATAAGAACAAATTCCGACCTTGCCGAAAAAGCCTTGTCAAAAATCTCTTTATCCGTGGTATCGTCAAACGCGAGCTGAACCACACCGGTTCTGTCACGAAGGTCAATAAAGATAAGAGCGCCGAGGTCTCTTTGCTTTGCAACCCATCCGCACACCACAACCTCGCTTCCGATATCCGAAGCCCTGAGGTCTCCGCAGTAGTCGGTTCTTTTAAGACCCGTCATCAAGTCCATTATGCCTTACCCCCAAAAAGTGAATTAAAATCTATTCCGGAAACGTCCAGATTTTTGAATTCGTCCCCGTCAAGAGAAAGCTTTGAAACGGATTGCTTTATCGCAACGTCACAAAAATCCTCCGCAAAAGAGTCAAGCTTCATCTGTGTAGTCACGCCCGTCTCCATATTCTTAAGCGAAAGCTCTCCGCTCACAAGCTCATCATCGCCGATAACGGCAACGAATTCGGCACCTATTTTGTTTGCGTATTTCATTTGCGCTTTTATTCCTCTGCCGGATACATCGAACAAAGCATACACACCCTCCTCACGAAGATGCGTTGCTATCTCAGCCGCTTTAAGGCTCGCCGCCTCACCGACCGGCGCAAGGTATATGTTGCATATGTTATCCTGCGGGAGCTCGATTTCCTGCGACTCGAGAAGAAGCATAAGCCTCTCCATTCCCATAGCAAAGCCGAGTGCCGGGATATGCGCCCCGCCGAGCTCCTCACAAAGTCCGTCGTAGCGTCCGCCGCCGCAAACTGTTCCCTGTGCACCGATTCCGGTAGCGACAAACTCAAACACGGTTCTTGTGTAGTAGTCAAGACCGCGTACTATGGTGGGGTTGACCCTGTAGGAAATATTCATGGCGTCGAGATACTTTTTAAGGCCTTCAAAGTGTGCCCTGCAGTCATCACAGAGGTATTCGAGGACAGTCGGCGCACCCTTCGCAATTTCACTGCACACCGGACTTTTACAATCGAGTATTCTCATCGGGTTGCGTTCAAGTCTGCCAAGACATGTTTCACAAAGCTCGTCCCTGTGTCCCTCAAAATACTCACGCAAAGCCTTCTGATACTCCGCTCTGCAGGTCGGACAACCTATCGAATTTATCTGGAGTTCCAAATCCGTAACCCCGAGAAATCCGAATATCTCATTTGCAAGCGAGATAACCTCGGCATCCACAGCCGGGCCCTCTGCGCCGAAGCACTCAACACCGAACTGATGGAACTCACGAAGTCTGCCGGCCTGAGGCTTTTCATACCTGTAGCATGAAATCTGATAAAAAACCTTCTGTGGCATGGGCTCGTTAAAAAGTCCGTGTTCAAGGAAGGACCTTACCGCACCTGCCGTCCCCTCGGGTCGGAGAGTTATCGAGCGGCCGCCCTTGTCCTCAAAGGTGTACATCTCCTTCTGTACAACGTCCGTCGTGTCACCGACAGATCTATTGAAAAGCTCCGTATGCTCGAAAACCGGCGTACGAATCTCTTTAAAACCGTAATTCATCGCAATATCCGCAATTGTCTGCTCAACGAATCTCAGCTTGTGGCTATCCTTCGGCAATGTATCCTGCGTTCCCTTTATCGCGTTTGTCAGCAATGCCATGATAGAGCCTCCTTCAATTAGTCTTTAACCTGTAAATTATAATACATATAGTGTGGTTTTGCAAATAAAAGATACGCTTGTTTAGACGAAGCTATGTCCTTTTTTGCAAAAACAAGCGCCGTCACATAACGTGACGGCGTTAAGCTTCAGCTTGTACTGTTCTCAGTTCTTATTTTTTGGATTTACGATATCTCTCCAGTCAAGGTCTCCGCGTGCAAGAGAATGGATAAGAGCCTCAGCTGTTGCAATGTTGGTTGCAACAGGTATGTTGTGAACGTTGCAAAGTCTTAAAAGGTTTGCCTCGTTCGGCTCACTCGGCTTGGGATTGAGCGGATCTCCGAACATAAGGAGAAGGTCTATTTCGTTGCAGGCAATGCGGGAAGCAATCTGCTGCTCTCCGCCCTGTGCGCCGCTTAAAAATCTATGTATCTCAAGACCCGTTGCCTCCGCAACAATCTTTCCCGTCGTTCCAGTTGCGCAGATATTGTGCTGACTTAAAATACCGCAATATGCTATACAAAACTGTGTCATTAATTCTTTTTTTACGTCATGTGCAATCAAAGCTATGTTCATAATTATCTTAAGCCCCCTGATAGACTTGTATATGTATCGTTTATTTTAACACAATTTACACTCTTCATCAATACGTTTTTGTAAAAAATGTCTAAACATTGAGCGGAATATTTTCACCGTTCATCCTTTTTATTATTCTTCTGACCGCTTTCACGCTTGGAAGCGCGGGGTCTATAAGCTCACCGTTAAGCATAGAGAGAGAGAGATCCATGTCATCCGGCACAACACCTATAAGCTGAACACCCGTTGCGTCAATAACATCGTCGATGTTAAGAGCACGTCCGTTTGTAACCGTGTTCTTTTTGAAGCGGTTGATGATAAGCCTTGTCGAAACACCTTTGTCAGCCGCTTTTTTTGCGGCAACAGCGGCACTTCTCACACATACCGAGTCCGATGTGGAGATGATAAACGCCGTGTTGGCCGCAGAAAGAGTAAGGGAGAGAACGTCTCCCACCCCTGCCGGGCAATCAAGGATTATAAAATCAAAGTCCTTTTCATAAAGTGAAACGAGTTTTTTTATGTCCTCCTCATTTACGCGAACATCACCTATAGGAGCCGCGAGAAGATACGGACCTCTTGTTTTAAGGAGAGCCGCTTCACTGTCACATCTCTCGGTTATAACATCATACCAGTCATACAGAACCGTGTCACTCACCGACAGCATGATATCAAGTGTACGGAGTGAGATATCAAAGTCAATCATCAATACCTTCTCACCCTGCGAGCTCAAAATCTTGGCAAAAGTAGTAGAAAGAGTCGACTTTCCTACGCCTCCCTTTCCGGAAGTGAACAAAATCTTTTCAGCCTTTTTCTGTTCCATTCTTTTGCCCTCCCTTAAGAAAGAAGCTCGGAGTAATTCTGAACGCCCTTAAGTTCTTTCTTTGAAAAATAGTACTGGTAGATATCCGCAGCTATTGATGAGCAAAGACTTCCCGAGTCTGCTGTCTCAACAACTATAGCCATGGCAATCTCCGGGTTGTCGTACGGTGCGTACGAGATAAGGAAGCCGTTGTTACCCTCAATGGTTTTTCCGTTTATAACCTTCTTTATTTCAGACGTACCCGTTTTCGCAGCCGCCTTTACCGGCAGTGATGAAAAAGCCCTCTTACAAAAGCCCTCGTTTGCGACAAGGTACATTCCCTCACGTACAAGCTTTAAGTTTTTATCACTTATGTTTAGCTTTGCGGCAACCTCCGGCTGCTTTTCAAAAACCGTATCCGTATAGTCATAGGACAGGATTGATTTTACAAAGTGAGGAACATACCTCGTGCCGCCGTTTGCTATGGTCGCACAGTAGTTACAAAGCTGCATGATCGTAAACTGGTGGTCAGACTGTCCGATTGCCGCCTGAAGAGTATCACCCGGACGCCATACTCCGCCCTGCGACTCTCTGTACTCGGGACCGGCAAGGATACCCTCTGCCTCGGAGAGCTCAACACCTGTTTTCTGTCCAAGACCGAAGGCGGTCGCCCATTCATCTATCTTTTCTATCCCGACCTTACGGCTTGTTTCATAAAAGAAACAGTTACAGGACTTATCGATGGCATGAGTCACGTTCATAACGCCGTGAGCCGTATGGTATGCGCAGGAGAAGGTATGGTCAAGGTACGGGTAAAGACCCGTACACTTCCATGTAAAGCTTTCGTTTATAGCCTTTTCCTGTAATGCCGCTATAGCGGTACAGGGCTTAAAGGTAGAACCCGGCTCATAGGTGCTCATAAGAGCCCTGTTCCAAAGAGGAGAGTTAATCGCCTTAGCCCATGTGCTGTAATTTTCCTTCCACGTGGAGTTGTCGTATGACGGATAAGTCGCGCAGGCGAGAACCTCGCCGCTGTTTACGTCCATAACGACAACCGCAGCACCTGCGACAGATGCAAGCTCACCCGAAAGGGAGTCAACATTTCTTTTAAGAGCATTCTGTGCTATAACCTGCAGGTTTGTGTCAATCGTAGTTATAACCGTATCACCCTGCCTAGGCTTAACAGAATAGTTTTCGGATACATTGCCTTCCGAGTCGGTCGATACGGTTTTTACTCCTCGTTTTCCGCGGAGGTACGACTCAAAGCTTGCTTCAAGGCCACTGCTTCCGTAGTCGTCTGTCATGAGATACGCGTTTCTCTTTATGGCTGCTATCTCCTCGTCGGACTTCTTTTCTTTTTCCGCCTTTTTCAGTGCTTCCTTGAGCTTTTCCTGTTCGGCGGCGTATGTCTTTGCCGAGATGCCCGACACCCTTCCCAAAATATGCGGAGCAACCGTGCCGTCCGTATACTCTCTGTAAGGAACTATTGAATTTTCAACGCCCTTGTAAAACGCGCTGTTTTCCATAACCACTGCGACAAGCTCTGTGGGAACGTCCTCGGCAAAGGTATATACCACAGAATTGGAAAAGCCGAGTTTTTTCATCTCTACGCAAACGGAGGCTATCTTTATTGCGTCCTCCTTGCTGTAGTTTTCAAGCTTATACCTCTCAACAAGCGCAGTCATACAGTTTTCCGCCGTTGCATAACTGTTGAGGTTGAGCATCTCCGACGACTTAAGCCACTTTATGTCGTCATCCCTCTCCTCTGCATAGGAGTAACTCCCGTCAGAGTTGAGAACAATCGGCAGATTGTTTATGTACTCCCTGTTATTTTCCTCAAAAAGCTTTATGAGAGAAATAATTATCTTATCTCTCTCTTCCTGATCCTTCGGAAAATACGCGTAATTGAACACAATAGAATTTCCCTGTCTGTTCGTCACCAGAGGGGAACCGTTGCGGTCGAGAATTTCTCCCCTCGCCGCGTTCACCGTGATACTGTAGGACTTTACGGTATTTCTTGTGTGCTTGTCCTTATCGATAACCTGAACCTTGAAGAGAAAGCAGATGAATACGACAAAAGACAGAACAAAAAACACGCTCACTATTATGCTGCGTACCTTTGTTTTTTTCATGGCTCTTCTCTCCTTTCGGCAGGTATTTTAAAAATCAGTTAGGGCGGATAACCCTTGACTTATGAGGATAGCGATCCCTGAGCTTTCTCAGGAACTTTCTCATAATCACATAAAAAAGAGGGGTAAAGACGAAGGTATATACTATAGACGGAAGATAAAAAGTCACAAACAGCAGCAGTCCTCCCTCAATTCCCCTGCATATAACGAAAATAAACCAATGCAGAAACGCATAAAGAACGATTGCAACAGAGGACAAAAGAAGTGCTGTTGAAAGGTTGTTTCTCATAAGATAGTTGATAAGCAGGCCTACAACAGTCGCTACTATCATGAGGAACAATGCATTGAACCCGTCACCGCGTGCGGCAGTTGCGTCCCAGATGGCACCGGCAAAGATACCCATGAGCGTTGCAGCCAAATCCCGTTCAAACATGGCAATGCAAACCACCGTCGGTATAAGCAGAAAAGCGTGTGCTCCGAAAATGGTAGGAAACATATGCGGGGTGTTTTGAAGTACACCGACAAAAAGAATCAGAAAAATAAACCCGGCCCGCCGGATACAGAGATTCATTTTTGATTTTGAAACAGCTCTCGTCACGGTAAATACCTCTATTCGGAAACGTTTTGGCTTGCGCCCTGACCGTCAAATTCAGTGATGATAAGTGCATCTTCGAGATTGTCAATATCCGCACTCGGCTCAACGATAGCATAGGATGAGATGTCGCTGTCCTCGTTTTTTACTTCCTTTACGGTTCCGACAATAAGGTCACGCGGATAAACTCCTCCCACACCGGTGGTACAAACAATACCTCCGGCAGCAATAGATGTGGTTCTGTCAAGACCGGAAAGTCTGCAAAATCCGTCCTTTGAGAGAGTTGCCGAGTTAGAGATAAAACCGGATTCCCTGGTGCGAACCTCGTATGCGCTGACGTTTACATTTGGGTCAAGAATCGTTGAAACGACGCAATATGTAGCCGACACCTTTGTCACAACGCCGACGAGTTGGCCTTTGCCGTATATGACCGGATCGTTTACCGAAATGCCGTCTGCACTTCCCTTGTTGAAGGTAAATGTCGTGAAGGCATTTGATGAATCCTTTCCTATGATTACTGCCGAAACAAACTTATAATCCGGATTCGTTTCTTTTATTTCGAGCGCACCCTCATAGAGCTCCAGTTTCTGCTTTGTCTGCTCATAGTCGGCAAGCCTTGACTGAAGGTCCGCAATTTCACTTTCCAGATTTTCAATCTCCGTCTTATACTTTTCCTTGGACGTGAAAAAATCTCCCACCCTCGTAAAGCCCTTTCCGACAGCCGACGCCCCCCTGTAAAAGGGCTCTGCTACGGTTCCCATGGCGGTTGAAAGAGGTGAGCTTCCGTGAGACGTAACCACGGCAAATATAATAAATGCAAGAAGCACCGTAAGTATGGCTACAAGAATTTTGAACCATGTACTCTTAAAAAATTTTTTCATAGGTAAACCACCCAAAAAGACAATGTAAAACAGACCGAAAAGGGGCTTTGTAAAAAGCCCCTTTGTTTTTAGTCATAATTCTTTGAACTTGTGAGACTGAGCATATCATTCTCGAGGCAGATGCCTGTACCGTCAACCACACAGTCAAGCGGATTCTCAGCTACATGTACCGGCATTCCGGTCTCTGCTGAAATAAGACGGTCAAGTCCGCGGAGAAGAGCTCCGCCGCCGGTGAGCATGATTCCCTGGTCGATGATATCCGCCGCAAGCTCAGGCGGTGTTTTTTCAAGGGTGGATCTTATTGCGTCAAGCACCAGATTCACACTGTCCGAAAGAGCCTCTCTTACTTCCTCCGAGGTTATCTCAACGTTCTTCGGAAGTCCGTCTACAAGGTTTCTTCCCTTTATGTCTATTGCTCCCTCTCCCTCATACGGGTAAGCGGAGCCTATCTTTATCTTTATTTCCTCGGCTGTACGCTCACCTATGAGAAGGTTGTACTTTCTCTTTACGTAAGCGATGATTGCGTCGTCAAAACTGTCTCCGGCAACTCTTGCGGAGCATGAAGTTACAATATCTCCGAGTGAGATAACGGCAACCTCCGCCGTACCGCCGCCGATATCAACTACCATCGAGCCTGTAGCCTCTGAAACCGGAAGACCTGCTCCTATAGCGGCTGCCATGGGCTCCTCGATAAGGCTTACCTGCTTCGCTCCTGCCGAACGTGCGGCATCATGTACTGCTCTGCGCTCAACCTCCGTAACTCCCGAAGGTATGCAAATCATAACTCTTGCTTTTGTAAGAGGAGAAGAACTCATAGCTCTCTTTATAAACTCCTTAAGCATGTCTGCCGTTATGTCAAAATCCGCAATAACACCGTCCTTAAGAGGTCTTACAGCGGTGATAGAGCCGGGTGTACGACCTATCATCTGCTTTGCCTCCGAGCCGACTGCGACGACTCTGTTGGGATTTGAACGAACGTCAACGGCAACAACCGACGGTTCTCTTATAACAATCCCTTTTCCTTTTACAAAAACGAGCGTATTAGCTGTTCCAAGATCTATACCAATGTCCTGCGTAAAAAGTAACATTTTAAAGACTCCTTTTTATTTTTACGAGTGTATTATACCCTACTGACTGTCATTTCTCAACGAATAATTTTATTAATTTTATCTTAAGGGATAAATCCCGTATCTTTCGAGACTTCTCGAGACTCTTGCTATCGGAAGACCGACCACGTTGAAGTAGTCCCCGTCTATTTTTTTCACGAGCAGACACCCTGCACCCTGAATACCGTATGCCCCTGCCTTATCCATAGGCTCTCTTGTGGCGATGTATTCATCTATCTGCTCCTCCGTGAGGTCATAAAAATAAACATCCGTCTTTTCCGTAAAGGTTTCGCTGTCCGAAACGGATACAAGGGAAAATGCCGTGTACACCTGATGCTTTTTCCCCGAAAGCTTCATGAGCATTTTCTTTGCTTCCTCTTCGCTTGACGGCTTTAAAAGAACCTCTCCGTCACATACGACTATTGTGTCCGCACCGAGCACGACCGACCCCAGCTTTGTGACGGGCGGCAGGGACTGAAACACCTGATTTGCCTTTTCAAAGGCAAGTGCTTCAGCTCCCTTTCTCGGATTTTCAAGAGAAATCCGACTTTCATCAAACTCTGACGGAAGAACGCTGAATACGTACCCTACCGAGGACAGTATCTTACTTCTTCTCGGAGAACCTGATGCAAGTATTAAGTCCATATCTTCACCTATTCTTTCAAGTCAAAAAAGGCACCGACCGGCTTTGTCGATGCCCCATGAATCTGACTTATTATGCTTCCTCGTCTGCAGGAGTTTTTTCATCCTCAAATTCAATCTCAAACTCAAGCTTTTCTCCGCAGTTCGGGCAGATTGTTGCGCCTTCCTCGAGGATTCCCTCGTCAACACAGATTGTCTCGTGACATGCAGGGCACTCTACTTCATAGTATTCCGTTTCGTCGCCGCAGCATCCGCAGTCACACTCATCGTAGTCGTCACCGCAGCAACAGTCGTCGTCAAGACAGTCACACTCTCCGTAAATGAGCTCCTCAAGACTTCCGAGGTCCTCGTCAACCTCGTCGAGCTGCTCACTCACGATATCCAGTGTGTCATCCAGGTCTGTTGTTGTCTCTGCGATATCCTCAAGAACGTCGATAATTGCGTTGAACATCTTTGTCTCTGCTTTTTCAGAATTCAAGTTGAGTCCTTCCGCAAGGCCCTTAAGGTATGCAACTTTCTCAATAACCGTCATCTTCTGTACCTCCAATGACCGACCGTTATGCACGGCCCATGTATTCACCTGTTCTTGTGTCAATCTGAATTACCTCTCCCTCATCGATGAAGAGAGGAACCTTAACCTCAGCTCCGGTTTCGAGAGTAGCGGGCTTTGTGGCATTCGTTGCCGTGTCACCCTTGAAGCCCGGATCGGTCTGTGTAACTTCAAGTTCAACAAAGTTCGGCGGCTCAACACCGAAAACCTTTCCCTTGTAAGAGAGAACACGGCAAACCATGTTTTCCTTTACGAATTTAAAGTTGTCGGAGAGCTCTGTCTTGTTGATGGGAACAAGCTCGTATGTCTCCTGATCCATGAAGTAATAAAGGTCTCCGTCGTTGTAAGAGTACTCCATGTCTTTTCTCTCGACAAAAGCTGTCGGGAACTTTGCTGTGGGGTTATAGCTCTTCTCAACCACGGCTCCTGTGATAACATTCTTTGTCTTTGTTCTTACGAACGCAGCGCCTTTACCCGGCTTTACGTGCTGGAATTCAACAACCTGAAGAACCTGTCCTTCCTCTTCAAATGTAACGCCGTTTCTGAAATCTCCCGCTGATATCATAAAATAAACCTCCGATTTGCATTTGTATACGCGTACTATTGTATATTAGTCCTCTTATTTTTTCAAGGCTTTTTTGTGACTGAGATGTAATAAATATAAAAACTCAAAATCACAAAATCATAAGTTCCTTCGGCAATGTAACGAAGTTTTCGGCTCCGTCCTCCGTGACATACAGCATATCCTCTATCCTGACCCCGAAGCTTCCCGGAAGATATATACCCGGCTCGACCGTCACAACATTTCCCGGCTGCAGCAGTATTTGCTCATTTGCCACGGGCGAAAGTGCGGGAAATTCATGAATCTCCACTCCTACTCCGTGTCCCGTGCTGTGCGTGAAAAAGCTGCCGTAGCCCGCGTCGGTTATTATGCCGCGGCATACGGCATCCGCAGCTTTCGCCGAAATGCCGGCGCGCAGAGCCATGACACCGGCTGTCTGTGCCTTCAGCACAGTATTGTAAACCCGTCGCTGCTCATCACTGACGGACCCTACCGCAAGCGTGCGGGTGGTGTCCGAGTGATAGCCCTCATAAACCGCACCGAAATCTATGGTTACGAAATCTCCGTTCTTTATCTCGGTATTCCCCGGAACGCCGTGCGGTTTAGACGAGTTTACGCCGGTGACAACTATCGTTTCAAAAGAAATATCCTGCGCGCCGGCCTTTTTCATCTGATAATCAAGCTCAAGCGCGATATCACTCTCACGTACGCCCGGCTTTATGAGCGGTAAAATCCTCTCAAATCCGGTCTCGGCGATACTCTGAGCCCTTGCTATCCTTTCTCGTTCATCTTCACTTTTAACAGAGCGCAAAGCCTTCATCAGGTCATCAAGCTCTTCGGTAAGAGACATTTTAAAGGAGTCGAGATAAGCCCTGTACTTTGCGGCTTCCCGTACGGTAACCCTTGAAATTTCAAGCAAAACCTCACGCACGTCATATCCGCTCATTATTTCTTTGATTTGCGTTTTGAAATCTCCTGTTCTTCCCAAAACGACCTCGCAGCTTTGTATCTTTTCGGTTGCCGCTTCGATATATCTTCCGTCCGTTACAAGAGTACTTCCGTTTTTTGAAACGACAAGCACCGCGTCCGAAACCGCAAAGCCTGTAAGGTAAAGTATACTTTCCTCGCTGAAGATGAGTGCGGCCTTTCCCGGACGCAATTTTTCCGAAAACTCCTTAATCTTCATCCTTATACTTCCTGTCCTGATAAGCAAAAATAATTTTTTCCGCAGCTCTTCTTATCCGAAAACTCACAACATTTTGTTTTTCCTTTTCATGAGGATAAACATAAATACTCTGAAAGCCCATAAAATTTGCACCGAGTATATCCGTAAAGAGCTGATCCCCGACCATACATATCCGTGAAGGTCTTGTAAAAAACCTGAGGATACAGCGCAGATACCCGAAAGGCAGCGGCTTACACGCAAGGCCTACAGCCGGAATACCGTATTTGTCTGCCAGAATCCTCGCTCTCTCAGTCTTGGCGTTTGACAAAAGAACAACCTTAAGGCCCTCGCTTTTAAGGCTCTGTATCCACTCATTTGCTCCCGGAAGCGGGTCTGTTGTTCTGTCGTATGAACTGGTGTTGTCTGCGTCAAGCGCAACCACCTTTATCCCCCTTGAAACAAATTCGTGCGACTTTATTTCCGTTATACTCCTACGGCGCTTTCCCGTCCTGAAAAGCTTGTGCAAAAAAGGTCCCATATCCTTCATTTGTTTCCCTCCCGTGAAAATTATCACCGGACATATAGTAACACATCCGGAGGAAATAAAAAAGGTCCTCTCTGCCCTGCGGCGAAAAAGAACCTTTTCTCTTAATTATTTGTACTTGCGCTTACGAGCAGCTTCTGATTTCTTCTTTCTCTTTACAGAAGGCTTTTCGTAATGCTCTCTCTTTCGTACTTCCTGAATAACACCGTCGCGTGATGTCTGTCTCTTAAAACGTCTGAGAGCACTGTCGAGAGATTCATTCTCTTTAACTTTTACCTGGCTCATTTATATGTCCCTCCCTCCGAGATGTAGGGTAAATATTATAATTACACGTCCATACAGTATGGACTGTCACATTATACAGCAGCAAGCCGTAATTGTCAAACGGAATTTATGCATTTTCCATATATACGCTTGTACTCGGGAATGCAAAGGAAGCTCCGTTTTTCCTGACTATTTCGGATATACCGTAATTAATTTTCTCCTGTACCTTGAGTGACTTATCAAAGGCCTTATCCTTGGTGAAGTAGATGATTCGTATGTCCTGGCTGCTTTCGGCAAAGCCCGCAAAGCTTACGGAGATTCTGTCGTCGCTGACTTCCTCATCCTTTTTGAGCATTTCTTCAATATCCGAAATACACTTTTCTATGGTCCTTACCTCTGCGTCATATGTAAGCCCTATCGTAAAATCAACATAACGCTTTGTCATTCGGGAACAGTTAGTTATCGGTTCGTTTACAAGCTTTGAGTTCGGCATAACGATAACCGTATCCGCAACTGTTCTCACGCAGGTACTGCGCATGGTGATATCCTCCACCGTTCCTTCAACGGACGGTGTGATGATATAGTCCCCTACGTCAAACGGCTTATCGGAAACTATGGAGAATCCGGCAAAAAGGTTTGCCGCAGTACTCTGCGCCGCAAGTGAGAAGGTAAGACCTCCGAGACCGAGTCCCGTTATAAGACCGGAGATGTTGTATCCGAGCTCGCTTATTATTATGACGCATGAAAGGGCGATAATTATAACCTTCAGAATGTTGGCAATAAACTTTATCGCCACCGCGCTCGACTTTCTGCTGCTTTTGTCCTCAAACTTTATCACAAGAGAGGTCGCAAATGGTGTAAAGTTTGCGAGAGCCCATGTTATAAGGACGATATTGCATATCCTGAAAACCTTTGTTATAGCTGCAAACACAGCTGGTGAAAAGCCTATAACCATTGCGCCCAGATAAAAGCCTAAAATCAGGAAAAACGCCTTCAGCGGGCTTTGCACCGAGGTTCTTATTCCCGCCCCTATCATTGGATTCTTTTTAAAAAGCTTTGCGAAAATAGCAGAAATGTTTTTTGAAAGCCACTTCCTGAAAAGGAAGAAGAGCGCGATTATAAGAACTCCGAAAATTATGTTTGCAAAGTGATTTTCAACAATCGACAAAAGGTCCTTAAAAAAACTTTTTATGTCGGCGATAAAAGTTATTTTTCCAGACATTCAAAAACACCTTAACCCTTTACAACGATATTTACAAGTCTTCCCGGAACATAGAGCTCCTTCACGATTGTCTTGCCGGCAATTTCCGCCGAGATCTTTTCATCTGCCTTTGCAAGAGCAATTGCCTCGTCACTTTCGACATTTGACGCAATCATGAGCTTTGCACGGATTTTTCCGTTTATCTGAACAACTATCTCAACGGTATCCTCCACACATTTTGCCTCGTCATACTCAACCCACTTTGAGGTTGCAAGCATGCCGCCGAAGTTCTGCTCCTCCCATATCTCCTCGGTGACATGAGGAGCAAACGGGTTGAGCATGGTGATAAATGCCTTAAGCTCTGCAACAGTTATCTTTCCGTTGTCATAAATCTGATTGATAAGAGTCATGAGTGCGGCTATTGCCGTGTTGTACTTCAGGGTCTCGATATCCTCTGAGACCTTCTTTATAGTCTTATGGAACGAGCTTTCAAGCTCCTTTGAGAAGTCGTCGCCGGGAACAAGTATGTCCTGAAGGCCCCATACTCTGTCGATGAATCTCTTACAGCCCTTAACGCTTGACTCCGACCAGGGGGCTGCCTTTTCATAGTCACCCATAAAGAGAACATAGGTACGAAGTACGTCAGCACCGTATTCGTTTACGACATCGAGCGGGTCGATTACATTGCCCTTTGACTTCGACATCTTGTCGCCGTCAGGTCCCAGAATAAGACCCTGAGCCGTTCTCTTTGCGTATGGCTCCTTGTAGGGAACCTCGCCGATATCGTAGAGGAATCTGTGCCAGAAGCGTGAGTATATAAGGTGGCGGGTTACATGCTCCATACCGCCGTTGTACCAGTCTACCGGTCCCCAGTACGAGAGCTTATCAAAGTCCGCAAATTTCTCGTTGTTATGCGGATCCATATAGCGAAGGAAGTACCATGAGGAGCCTGCCCACTGAGGCATGGTATCCGTCTCACGCTTTGCATCCGCTCCGCACTTCGGGCACTTGCAGTTTACGAAGGAATCTATCTTTGCGAGCGGACTTTCTCCGTCCTGACCGGGCTCAAAGTTTTCAATGCTCGGAAGCCTCAAAGGAAGCTCGTCATACGGTATGGGAACCATACCGCAATGCGGACAGTAAACGATTGGAATAGGCTCTCCCCAATAACGCTGACGGTTGAATGCCCAGTCCTTCATCTTGTACTGAACACCCTTTTCGCCTACTCCTTTTTCGGTAAGCACTTCAATCATCTTTTCGATTGAGTCTTTCTTATTTGTAAGCCCGTTGAGAATACCCGAGTTCACCATCTCGCCATCCCCGATATATGCTCCCTTAGAGATATCTCCGCCTTTGATTACCTCGATGATATCTATTCCGAATTTCTTCGCAAACTCATAGTCACGGTCGTCATGTGCCGGAACAGCCATGATTGCGCCCGTGCCGTAGCCCATCATTACGTAATCCGCAACAAAGATGGGAATCTCTCTTCCGTCAACCGGATTTATCGCAACAAGGCCGTCTATCTTAACGCCCGTCTTGTCCTTTACAAGCTGAGTTCTCTCAAACTCCGTCTTCTTGGCGCACTCGTCTCTGTATGCGGAAATAGCATCCATGTTGGATATTCTGTCGGCATACTTGTCAATCATCGGATGCTCCGGTGCCATAACCATGAAGGTAACGCCGTAGAGCGTGTCCGGTCTGGTTGTGTAGATGCGAAGCTTTTCGTCGGTATCCTTTACGGGGAAGTTTACAAAAGCACCGGTGGATTTACCTATCCAATTAACCTGCTGAAGCTTTATGTTGGGAAGATAATCAACATCGTTAAGGCCCTCGAGAAGCTTGTCTGCATATTCGGTAATTCTCAGATACCATACATCCTTTGATTTCTGAACAATCTCAGAATGACAGATATCACATTTACCGCCCTGCGAGTCCTCATTTGAAAGAACAACCTTACATGAGGGGCAATAGTTTACAAGAGTTTTGTCACGGAAAGCCAGCCCGTTTTCAAACATCTTTAAAAAGATCCACTGAGTCCACTTGTAGTAGTCCTCCTGCGTTGTATCTATAACACGGGTCCAGTCGAAGGAAAAGCCGACCTTTTTAAGCTGCTCCGAAAAGCGCGCAATGTTCATATCCGTAACCTTACGCGGATGTATGCCTGTCTTTATCGCATAGTTTTCGGTCGGAAGTCCGTATGCGTCAAAGCCTATGGGAAAAAGTACATTGTAGCCCTGCATCCTGCGCTTTCTGGAAACAACCTCAAGACCGGAATATGCCTTGATATGTCCCACATGCATTCCTGCGCCGGACGGGTACGGAAACTCTACAAGTCCGTAAAACTTCGGTTTATCCGAATTGTCCTCTGCATGGAAAACCCCTGCTTCTTCCCACTTTTGCTGCCATTTTGCCTCATTGGCTTTAAAATCGTATGGTTTCATCTTCTATTTCATTCCTTTGAATTAATTTGCAAATTTATCAGTTGAAATCTCTTCCGCATCAGCCCAGAGCTTTTCCAGGTTATAGTGCTCTCTTGCGTCCGGCAGGAAGATATGGACAATTACATCGCCGAAGTCAAGCAGCAACCAATCCGTTGCTTTACCCTCAAGTCTGCCGTTCTCTCCGCGCTCTCCCATCCTGAAGTCTACCTCGTCGGCGAGAGCCCTTATATGTGTAGTGGATGTTCCGTTTGCTACAACAAAATAGTCGCTTATGGCCGTAAGGTCCGAAATCCTGAGAACCCTTATGCCGACCGCCTTCTTTTCGTCAAGAATCTTTACGATATTTTCTGCCTTTTCGATACTTGTCATCTGTGCTCTCCTGTTCTTATCTTAAAAGTGCGCACATCTCATTGTATGCGTCTATTGTGTCCTGATTGATTATTCTGTCATGGGCAAGCAGCTCGTTCAGAGTAAACCGCGTGCCTGTCAGAATAGCTTCGTTTATGTCCTCAAACGCCTTTTTTCTCATTTCGTCAACGCCCGGATAATCACGTTCGTCAGAGATGTAATCGGCGATGTATATAATCTTTTCAAGCATGGTCATTCCGGCTTTTGCGGTTGTATGATACTTTATTGCGGAAATCATCTCGGGATCCTTTATACCGAGCTCGTCACGAACAAATGCCGCTCCGGCGGGCGCATGCCATAGCTTGAAGTTGTCTTTTACAACTTTCGGCAGCTCCTCTCCGAGACTGTTCATATATCTTTCCTGTTCATCCTCGGGTGCGTTTTTTTCAATGTCATGGAGCAAACCGCAGATATACGCCTTTTCGGTATCCGCGCCGTATCGCTCTGCCAGTTTTTTTGCGGCATCCGCCACATTCAGTGAATGAATAAATCTTTTTTCTTTAAGCTTTTCCTTCATTATCGCGATGAATTCATCCTTGCGTTCCAGCATTGTAAAGCCCTCCTGTAATGATATATTTTAAGGTGCCGGCGGAAAGAAAATCTTTCACATCCTCTCCTTTTTCTATCTTGTTACGGATCTCCGTCGAGGAAATCTCTATAGGCTTTGTTTCAAGAAACTTTATTTTTCCCGCGGAAAGCTCTTCCGGGAAATATTCTTCGGCATATTTTTTAAGCTGCTTCACCGAAATCTCGTCGCGTCGCGTTGAGGCAACCACAGTGCAAAGCTTCAGAATATCCTTAGGTCTTCTCCACTCGTGAAGGGACGTGAGCATGTCATCACCGACCAAAAAGAAAATCTGCGCATCCGGATAAAGAGTCCTTAGCTCTTTTACCGTATCATACGTATAGCTTTTTCCCTTCCTTAAGGTTTCCAGCTCCGAAACCTCGAAAAAGTCATCCGTAAAGGTCTCTCTGCACATCTTAAGCCTTGCCTCCGAGCTTGCAAGGAGAGGACTTTCTTTATGCGGTGGTATATATGTGGGAATAATCAGAACCTTTGATAAATTGTATTCCTTTGCAAAGCTTCCGGCAATATGCAAATGTCCGAGATGCGGCGGATTAAAGGTTCCGCCGAAGACACCTATCTTCTCCATTTAAGCTCCTTATCATATCTTCCGCCGTAATTATTGTTTGCGGCAGCTCTTGCTGCGGCACGCTTGTTTGCTTCTTTTTTTGCCTGCTTTTCATGAAGCTCCACGCTGTACCTGTAGAGAATGATTACTCCGCCTATAACGCCGATTATTTCCGCTCCGGTTGCGGAGGCGAGCTTAACCGCCACGTCCTTCGGCTTCTCCGGACAGCTCTCCAGAAGAATTTTTATCTTTATAAGCTCCTTTGCGGTAAGGACCTCATCTGTCTGCGCAACAACCGCCTCCGTAACACCGTTTTTTCCTATCTGAAATACCGGTGTGAGGGAATGTGCCTGCGACCTCAATTTTGCTCTTTCTTTACCAGTCATTATTCTTTTACCTCTTCTTTAAGGACCTCATACATCTTATGAAGGGCCCTGCTTCTGTGACTTACCTTATCCTTTTCCTCGGGAGATGTCTCACCGAAGGTCTTTTTTCCCGGTGCGCCGCCCGGATTTGCACCCGAATCGATATCTACAAGAAACATCGGGTCATAACCGAATCCGTTTTCTCCGCGCTCTTCAAAGCCGATAAACCCGTGACACTCGCCGCGAACTGCAAACTTTCTGCCGTCCGGAAATACGCACGCAACCGCGCACACATAATGAGCGGCTCTTTTTTCAAGGGGAACACCCGACAGTTCTTTCAGAACCTTTCTGTTGTTCTCCTTGTCATCTCCGTTCTCTCCGTCACTTGCACTGTAGCGCGCGGAGTAAATACCCGGCGCCCCGTCAAGATAGTCAATACAGAGTCCGGAATCATCCGACAAGGTCGGATATCCGCTCACCTTGCACCCGCTCTCCGCTTTGAGAAAAGCATTTTCTTCAAAGGTGGTTCCGGTTTCCTCAACCTCGGGAAGGGAAACACCCAGCTCCTTTGCCGTTTTTATCTCCACACCGAGAGGGGAGAGAATTCTCTCAAATTCAAGCTTTTTGTGTTGATTGGATGTTGCTATAAGAAAAATCATATTTTTATTCCGTTTCTTTATTACGCCCTGTTTTTACCTCATCTGTTTATCCCATATACTCGCCTGAACTGAAAAGGTTTGACCAGAAAGAGGATTTCTTTGCCTTTTCTTCGGGCTTTTTCTCTTTCTCCTGTTCCTCTTCAGTCTCATCGACGGAAGCTTTTTCTTCCGCCTCGACTTCCGGCTTTGCTTCTGATTCGGCCTCTGCTTCAGCTTTTATCTTTTCCTCTGCTTCAGCTTTTGCCTCTGCCTCAATCCTTGCTTTTTCTTCCGCCTCAGCCTTTACCTCTGCCTCAAGCCTTGCTTTTTCTTCCGCCTCGGCCTTTGCCTCTGCCTCAAGCCTTGCTTTTTCTTCTGCCTCGGCCTTTGCGGCGCGCTCGGCAGCGGCTGCCTTGTCTGTCGCAAGTCTCTCCTCGTTTACCGTGATAACCGGCTCTGCGCTGTCGTCCTCAGGTGTTACATTGAACAAGCTCTCCGCAAAGGTTGTTGCGGAAAACGGCTGAAGGTCATCAATACCCTCTCCGACACCGATAAACTTAACCGGCAGCTTAAGGTCATTCTTTATGGAAAGAACCACACCGCCTCTTGCGGTTCCGTCAAGCTTTGTAAGAACTATTCCCGTTACGTCGGCAACCGCCATAAATTCCTTTGCCTGCGAGATGGCATTCTGTCCTGTTGTCGCATCCAGCACAAGAAAGATTTCACGGTCGGAGTACGGAAGCTCTCTGTCTATAACTCTGTATATCTTGTTAAGCTCTTCCATGAGGTTCTTTTTGTTGTGAAGACGTCCGGCAGTATCACAAATAATAACGTCCACATTTCTGTTTATACCTGCATTTATGGTGTCAAATACAACGGCTGCCGGGTCTGCCCCCTCCTTGTGCTTAACAATCTCAACATCAGCCCGCTCTGCCCATATCTCAAGCTGGTCAATAGCTGCCGCACGGAAGGTATCGGCTGCGCCGAGTATAACCTTTTTACCCTCGCTCCTGAAATAATTCGCCATCTTTCCTATGGTGGTCGTTTTTCCGACGCCGTTTACGCCTATAACGAGAATTATTGCCGGAGTTGTCACGAAGTCTATCTTCTGATCCTCTCCGAGCATTTCCGCAACAACGTCCTTGATAACGGATCTTACTTCGGAGGGATGCTTTATTCCGTTTTTTCCGACTCTTTCCTTTACCTCGTCAACGATAAAAGCCGAGGTCTCAACGCCAACGTCTCCCATGATGAGAACCTCTGTAAGCTCATCATAGAGTTCATCGCCTATTTCATCAAAAGCATCGAGAACGTTGTCGATATTTCCCGAGAACTGGTCCCTGGTTTTCTTCATTCCCTTGCTTATCTTTCTGTTAAAAAGTCCCACTGGTATCTTTCCTCCCGGTAGATTTTATCTTAATCAAGTCCAAGCTTTCTTGCCATTTCCGCAGTCTTTAGTTCAAGAAGCTTTGAAACTCCCTCTTCCTGCATGGTAACACCGTAAAGAACGTCCGCTTCTTCCATGGTTCCGCGTCTGTGTGTGATAAGAATAAACTGAGTGTTTGCGGTCATTCGACGTACGTACTGTGCGTATCTGGTTACATTGACGTCGTCGAGAGCCGCCTCCACCTCGTCAAATATACAGAACGGGGCGGGTGTGACCTTAAGGATGGCGAAGAGCAATGCAATCGCCGAAAGTCCTTTTTCTCCTCCGGAAAGAAGGTCGATATTCTGTACGTTCTTTCCCGGCGGCTGAACCTTTATCTGAATCTCGGATTCGAGTATATCCAACTCGTTTTCAAGAAGAAGCTCAGCCTTTCCTCCGCCGAAGAGCTCGGCAAACGTCTCGCCGAAGGCCTTGTCAATTCTGGCAAACTGCTCTCTGAAACGAAGGGACATATTACTTGTAAGCTCGTCTATGAGTTTTATAAGCTCATTCTTCGACTGCTCAACGTCCGAAATCTGTGTGCTCATAAACTCATAACGCTCGGAAACTTCCTTGTACTCTTCTATTGCTCCTACGTTTACGGATCCCAGTGCCTTTATCTTATTCCTTACCTCCGTAAGCTTTATACGGCTTTCCTTCGGGTCCTCGGCAGGCTCGGATATCTCTCCTGCCTCCCTGCGCGTGAGCTGATATTCGTCATAGAGCTTGTTGGTCGTTTCATCATACTCGCGTAGCATACCTGCCTTGCGTTCCTCAAGACGTGCAAGCTCTCCGGACAGCTGCTCTCTTTCGCCCATTTTGTTGCGCTCAAACTGGCGAAGCTTATTGCTTTCGGCCTCCGCTTCGTTTCTCTCCGCTGTAAGGTCTTCGATTTTCTGTTCGGAATCTATGTTCTGTTCTTTGAGCTTTACAACCTGCTCTTTAAGACTTTCTATCTCTTCTCTGATTTTCGCGTTTGAGTCTTCAAAAGCCTTTATTTCAAGCTTCAGCTCATCCTCCCTGGAAACTGTCGCTTCATTTTCCTCGCTGAGTCTTGAGATATTATCCCTGCAAACCTGAATATCCTTAGACAAGGACATAACCTCAAGGTCAATCTGTGCACTGCGAGCCGTCATTTCCTCACGCTTTTTAAGAAGCTCTTCCTTGCTTCCCGTAAGACCGGCAATTTCATCTTCAATGCTCTTTGACTCAGTCTCAAGCTTTTTCTCTTCTTTTTCGCAGGCATCTATTATCTTTTCAAACTCTTCAACACGTACCCTTGAGTTCTTATTTTCGTCTTCAAGCTCGGAAAGCGCATCCTCCACAGACTTAAGCTGTCCCCGCACAAGAGAAAGTGCACTTTCAAGACGCACTTTCTCCTCATTTGCGGTGGTGAGGTCTGCGGAAGCGGCAACCATGTCCGCCTTTGCCTTTGCAAGGTCCTCGGTCGTAAGCTTAAACGAATCCTCAAAGAAGGCAAGCTTCTTTCTGAGCTCCTCGAGTTCCTTTTTCTGCTCATCAATAGCTCCCGTTCTCGACAGGATACCCGCGTTCTGAATCTTCGATCCGCCGGTCATTGAACCGCCGTCATTTATAACCTGTCCGTCAAGAGTAACTATTTTAAATCTGTTTTTATATTTTTTTCCTATCGCAATGGCGCTGTCGATATCCTCGACAACTACCGTTCTTGCAAGCTGCGCCTTTATTATTTCCGAATATTTTTTATCGGCTGACACAAGGTTGCTTGCAATGTCGACAAAGCCGAAGCAATCATCAAGTCCGTCCTCGTCAAGAGTTCGTGCCTTTATGACGCTCACCGGCAGGAAGGTTGCTCTTCCCCCTTTTGTCTCCTTAAGATATCTTATCGCCTTTTTTGCGTCCGCTTCACTGTCTACAACAACAAACTGAACCGCTGCTCCGAGCGCAGTTTCGATTGCGGTTGAGTATTTATCCTTTACGCTGATAATTTTTGAGAGAGGCCCGTGAACACCCGAGAGTGCGCCGCGTTTTGCCTCCTTCACCACAGCTCTTACGCTTCCCGAATAACCCTCCATGTTTTTTTCGAGTTCTTCAAGCATGCGTATTTTTTCTTCCTTTGATGAAAGCTCCAGACGCTTTGCCTCAATCTGCTGTTTTTCATTTTCGTACTTTTCGTTGCGGGTTTTTACACGAAGTTCATACCCGTTTATGGAATTTTCAAGTGCGGTTATGTTCTCATTACACGCGTCAAGCCCGTCGGAGGCTTCCTTTTCATGTGCCTTAAAGTCAGAGACAAGCTTTTCTCTCTCCGCTCTGGTCTTGTCTATGTTTTCGGACCGCGTGAGCACCTCTTCCCGGCCGGACAGAGCAGAGGATCTTCTCACTCTGCTTGCGCTGAGTTTTTCCGACACGTCGTTCAGCTTCTTTGTAAGCTCGAGAATTTTATCCGCATTTTCATCGTTTGCTTTTACGATAGACTCCGCATCCAGCGAAAGAGCTCCGAGTTCCTCCCTTTTTACGGCAATCTGTCCCTCAAGTGAAACAATCTTTTCTTCGTTTTCACTTATCTGCTGCACGGTTTCAGCACGTTCGCCCTCGGTCATTTCCATATCCTTGCTGATACGGTCTATAGACTGGCAGTTGTGCTCTATCGTATTTTCATCAACGGCAATTTTCGAGTTTATTCCGGACAACTCTTCCTCATACTGTGACATTCCGTGACGAAGATTGTCTATCTCACAGGTTATTTCCTGTGAGTGCTTTATTGCCGCCTCTATTTTCTCTTCAATAATGGCGAGCTCCGCCTCCGCGTCGCTGTGACTTTTTGAGGCTATCTCGATTCTGTGCTCCTGGTCACGAAGCTTCTCCTTAAGAGAGTCGATGGTGTAGAGCCAAAGCCCGATTTCAAGAGTCTTTTTCTCGTCCGCAAGAACAAGGAATTTCTGCGCCTTTTCACTTTGAGCCTTCAAGGGACCGACACGTCCCTCGAGCTCCGCAAGGATATCCCGAAGTCTTATGAGATTTTCCTCAGTCTGTGAAAGTCTGCGAAGAGCGTCGGCTCTTCTGTACCTGAAATGAGAGATACCTGCCGCCTCTTCAAGCATGTCACGTCTCTCTTTAGACTTTGCGGAAACCATGTCCGCAACCTTACCCTGACTGACTATGGAATAGCCGTCACGTCCGAGACCCGTATCCATAAAGAGCTCATTTACATCCTTAAGCCTTACCGTTTCCCCGTTTATTCTGTATTCGCTCTCTCCGGAACGATAGTATCTTCTTGTTATTGAAACCTCATCATTGTCATCTTGAAGTGTCCTGTCCCTGTTATCAAGGCGCAATGTAACCTCGGCAAAGCCAAGTGCCGTTCTGACGCTTGTACCGCCGAAAATGACATCTTCCATTTTTGCGCCTCGCAGGTTCTTCGTAGACTGCTCTCCGAGAACCCAGCGCACTGCATCGGAGATATTGCTCTTACCTGAGCCGTTCGGCCCGACAACAGCCGTCATTCCCTTGTCAAAACTGAGTATCGTCTTGTCGGGGAATGATTTAAACCCTTGCAGTTCAAGTGCCTTAAGTATCATTTCGTACTAACCTCTGTATAAAATTCATTTTTCTCAAGCTTTTCATCAGGAAAAACCTTGCAGAAATAATTTTTATCCCTTAATTTTACTATATTTATTCGATTCTGTCCCGTCATTTTTGAAATTTCTTTAGGATTTACAAAAATTTTATACTCTTTTTTTTCGGAATTATCATACTTTGACAAATCCTTGCGAACTCTCTCGTAAAAGATCTTACTCTCACAAAGCTCACGAAAGGCCGGATGATACGCTCCGGCAACATATCCGTCCTCAACGTTTCCGCCCGAGTGAAGACCGAGCCTTATCACCTTTATTCCGGCTTTTTCAAACATATCGAGAAGCACGGAGCAAAGGTCTACCGCCTCGTCAAGAGTCTCCGGCACGTACTCTCCCGCTCTGTAGAGCCTGGAAAGCTCTGTTCCCGAGAGAACAACCGTGGGGTAGATGCGCACGGTAGCCGGTGAAAGCTTTATAATCTCTTTTGCCGTATACACGGCTCCCTCATCCGTATCTCCGTAAAGACCGGTCATCATCTGTAGTCCCAGTTCAAAGCCATATTCTTTTATGAACCTTGACGCATACCTTACATCCTCCGCGGTATGGCCGCGGCGATTGAGAGAAAGGACACGCTCATCCATACTCTGAGCACCGAGCTCGATAGCCTCAACACCGTAGTATTTCAATATTTCAAGAATCTCATCATCAATCGCATCCGGACGTGTAGAGATTCGTATTCCCGTGATTGAGCGGTCAAGGACATACGGCCGTGCCGCTTCCAAAAGGCTTATCATATACTCCCTTTCAACGGCTGTAAAGCTTCCCCCGAAAAAAGCAAGCTGGCCGTCATGGCAGCCCGAAGCAAGAGCAATATCCATTGCTCTTTTGACGTCATCTGCCGTGGCGGTCTCTGTTTTTCCGGAAATTATACGCTGGTTACAAAAGCTGCATGTGTTCTGACAACCGGCATGTGCAACAAATAATGCGATGTTTTTATGACTCATAGTCCCATAAGCTCCAACGCCTCGCGGGCAGCCTCCTGCTCAGCATGCTTCTTTGTTCTTCCCTGTCCCTTTCCTATAACATTTGAGTTGAGATGAACCTCAACCTCAAAGGTTTTATCATGGTCGGGACCGCTCTCTCCGACAAGCACATAGGTAAGTGTTTCTTCGGGATTTTTCTGGATAACCTCCTGAAGAATCGTCTTGTAATCCTTAAAGGAAACCTGATGATTTTCCACAGCCTTTGAAACAAATCTTAAAACAAATTTACGAGCGACCTCTATTCCTCCGTCAAGATAGAGAGAGGCTATTACAGCCTCAAATGCATCCGCAAGAATAGATGCTCTTTCTCTGCCGCCCGTCCTTTGCTCCCCTTTTCCGAGCAGAAGGTATTCGCCGAGATTTATCTCTTTTGCAAATTCATACAGGGATTTTTCACATACTGTAGAAGCTCGCAGCTTTGTAAGCTCTCCCTCAGGGATATCCCTGAAATGTTTGAAAAAATACTCGGCTGTTATAAACCCGAGAACGGAGTCCCCGAGAAATTCAAGACGTTCATTGTACTTGTGTCCGTTTCCCTTTTCGTTTGCATATGAAGAATGTGTAAGAGCTGTTTCAAGCAAGGTTATGTCTTTGTATGTGTAGCCGATTACCGACTGAAACTCCTTTATACTCATTCCTCATCACCTGTTTCCTCTAACCCTTTTTCAGAGGATGAAATACTCTCTCTGATTTCTTCGATTGCGCCGCTTTGCGCGTAGTTCACCGCCTGGCGTATCGCATTTTTAAACGCCCTTGCATCCGATGAGCCGTGGGCTTTTATAACGGGCTTTGAGATACCCATAAGAGGCGCGCCGCCGAACTCCTTGTAATCCATCTTTTTCTTGAAATCCTTCATTCCGCCGGAAATAAGGAGATAACCGAGCTTTGTAAGCGCACTTTTCATAAAAATACGTTTTATGTTTCCGAGAAGTACGCCTGCGACACCCTCATACATCTTAAGAATTACATTGCCTGTGAAACCCTCGCATATAACAACGTCCGCTCCACCCTTCGGTATGTCGCGCACTTCGATATTTCCCACAAAGTTATAGTCGGCTTCTTTCATTATCTCATATGTTTTGACAAGCGTTTCCGTTCCCTTGTTTTCCTCAACTCCGATATTTGCAAGTCCGACGCGTGGATTTTTCACACCCTCAACCTTTTCCATATATGTTTTTGCCATAACGGCAAAGGTATCAAGAGTTTCCGGAGAGCATGTAAGGTTTGCTCCGCAGTCCATCATCATAAACTTGCCCTCATCGGACGGCATAAGGCTTGCTATTGCGGCACGCTTCACTCCCTTGATTCTTTTGACAAGGAAGGTCGCTCCGACCACAACGGCACCTGTCGAGCCGGCAGTTACAAAGGCATCTCCCTTTCCCTGTGCGAGAAGTGAAAGGCCGAGACCCATAGAGGAATCCTTGTGAGCCTTCAAAATGGATCGCGGATCCTCACAAACCTCTATAACGTCCTCTGTATGGTAAATCTCCATATCAAAGATATCTACCTGATTTTCCTGCGCACATTCTTTTATTTTATTTTCATCGCCGCAGAGGATTATCTCACAGCCGAGCTCATCCCTTGCCAGTGCGGCTCCCTTAAGTATTTCAAGCGGTGCATTGTCGCCGCCGAATGCGTCTACAATTATCTTCATGTATATACCTCCCTCTTTTGTGGCGATGTATATCTACTCCAAAAATCAATCGTCTTTTGGCATGCTTTCATCAAAATAGCGGATAGATCTGTCGGCAAGTGCGGCATATCTCTCCTTCTTGTCCTTTATGTGTGTCTCAAGCGGCGGAAGAACGCCGAAATTTGCGCCCATAGGTTGGAAATTTTCAACCTGCGGATTACTTATGTAATCCGTAAGAGCTCCCATCATCGTAATTCTCGGAAGAATCACGGGCTCCTCTCCCGAAAGCCTTCTTGCGGCATTGAGTCCTGCCAGAATTCCGGACATAGCGGACTCCATATACCCCTCAACTCCCGTTATCTGTCCGGCAAAGTAAAGACCCGGAACCGAGCGGAAGGAATAATCCTTTGAGAGAAGCTGCGGTGAATTGATAAAGGTATTCCTGTGCATAACGCCGTAACGCAAAAACTCCGCGTCATGCAGCGCCGGTATCATTGAAAAAACTCTTTTTTGTTCACCGAATTTAAGATTTGTCTGAAAGCCCACAAGGTTGTACATGGTCCCCTCTTCGGTTTCCCTGCGAAGCTGCAGACATGCCCACGGCCTGTGTCCCGTTTTCGGGTCCCTGAGTCCGACCGGCTTCATAGGTCCGTACCTCATGGTATCAGGACCTCTTGACGCCATAACCTCTATAGGCATACATCCCTCGTAGACTCCTTTTCTTTTGTCAAAGTCATGCTGAGGAGCACTTTCCGCCGACAGAAGAGCTTCGTAGAAAGCCTCGTACTCTTCCTTGTTCATGGGGCAGTTTATATAATCATCACCCTCGCCCCTGTCATATCTGGACTGAAAAAATGCCTTGTCCATATCTATACTGTCCGCACTTATAATAGGTGCCGCCGCATCAAAGAAATGAAGAGACGCTCCGCAAAGCTTTTCAATCTCTCCCGCAAGAGCCTCGGACACAAGGGGTCCTGCGGCGATAATCACCGCATCCGCGTCCCTCGGAGCTGACGGTATCTTTGTTATCTCTTCTCTGTGTATGATGATATTTTCCTGAGCTTCTATCTCCTCGGTGACCATCTTCGCAAACTTTTCCCTGTCAACGGAAAGTGATCCGCCGGCCGGTACGCTGCACTGCAGGGCAATACGGACGCAGATTGAATCAAAGTATGTCATTTCCTCTTTCATTAGGCCTGCGGCAGATTCAATCCGCATTGCCTTAAATGAGTTGGAGCATACAAGTTCGGCAAAATTTTCGTTCTTATGGGCGGGAGAAAATTTTACCGGCTTCATCTCGTAGAGATGAGTCTCTATTCCCGCTCTCGCAAGCTGCATTGCAGCCTCGCAGCCGGCGAAGCCCGCTCCGACAACTATTGCTTTTTTAGCCATTCTTAGAACTCCTCTTCTTTGCTGCGGCTGTTTCATATCCGCAGCCTTCCTTAAGGCATATGTACGAGCTTTTATGCTTGAAAAGGCTTCCTCCGCACTGAGGACATTTTACATCCTTTACAGGTGCATCCCAAGTGCTGAAGTCACACTCGGGGTAATTACTGCATCCGTAGAAGACAAAGCCTTTTTTTGATTTTCTCTGTATTACATTGCCGCCGCACTTAGGACAAACCGCGCCGGTCTCCTGTATGAGAGGCTTCGTGTTTTTACACTCGGGATATCCCGGACACGCAAGGAATTTTCCGAAACGTCCGGTCTTTATAACCATCATTCTTCCGCACTTTTCACACGGAATATCCGTCTTATCCTCCTCGAGCTGAATCTTTACACCCTCCATGTCGGCCTTTGCCTTCTTAAGCGTTGCCTCGAGGTCGTCATAGAAATCCGAAATCATTCCCACATACTCGAGCTTACCCTCACTTATTTCATCGAGGTTGGTCTCCATCTGAGCGGTGAATTTCGTGTTTACAAACTTCGGGAACTTGCTCTTTAAGAGAGTGGTTGTAGCCTCGCCGAGCTCTGTGGGCTTAAGAAGCTTTCCGTCGCGTACAACATACTCACGCGAAATTATTGTCGTAATTATGGAAGCATACGTACTGGGACGTCCTACTCCGTTTTCTTCAAGAGCCTTTACAAGAGATGCCTCTGTGTATCTTGCCGGGGGCTGAGTAAAGTGCTGATTTCCGAGAAGCTCCTTGAGCTTCAGCTTGTCACCGACAGCGAGAGCGGGAAGCATTGCGCTGCCTTCCTCATCCTCTGCGTCATTGTCGTAAAGAACTGTGAAGCCGTCAAATTTCACACTGTAGCCGCTGGCTGAGAAAGTGCAATATTCACCGCTGTTTTCATCGGCAACAGCCTTTATCTCAGCCTTCACGGTATTCTGGATACAGGTTGCCATAAGGCTTGCGATAAATCTCTGCCAGATGAGCTTATAAAGCTTATACTGGTCTGTTGTAAGGGAGGACTTTGCCTCCTCCGGTGTAAGAGCCACATTTGTGGGACGAATTGCCTCATGCGCGTCCTGTGCGTTATTACGTGACTTGAAATAGCGTGGCTTCTCTGGAACATATTTGTCGCCGTAGGTCTCACGGATATACGCATCCGTCATTGCGCGCGCTTCCTCCGAGATACGGAGAGAATCCGTTCTCATGTATGTTATAAGACCGGTCTGACCGTGTCCTCCGACGTTAACACCTTCATAAAGCTCCTGAGCAACCTTCATTGTACGCTTTGCCTGGAAGCCGAGACGTCTTGATGCGTCCTGCTGAAGAGTGGATGTGATAAACGGAGGTGCCGGCTGTTTTTTTCTGGTTCCCTTTTTCACGCTTGAAACCGTATATGCGGCATTTTCAAGACGTTTGAGGTATTTATCCGACTGTTCCTTGTTTTCAATCTTTACCTTTCCCGTCTCATCGCCGACAAAAGACGCCGAAAAAGCTTTACGAGCGGACTGAGGAATAAACTTTGCATCGAGAGTCCAGTATTCCTCGGGACTAAAAGCTCTTATCTCCTCTTCACGGTCAACGATAAGTCTTACCGCAACACTCTGAACACGACCGGCAGAAAGACCGCGTCTTATCTTCTGAGAAACAAACGGGCTGAGTCTGTAGCCTACAAGCCTGTCAAGAATACGGCGAGCCTGCTGAGCATTTACAAGATCCATGTCAATCTTGTGAGGATGCGCGATACCGTTCATTATTCCCGTTTTCGTTATCTCGTTGAAGGTAACACGGTTAGCCTCATTCATGTCAAGACCGAGAAGGGTTGCGAGATGCCATGAAATTGCTTCTCCTTCACGGTCCGGGTCCGTTGCGAGATAAACTTCGTCAGCGGCTTCAACATCCGCCTTCAACTCGCGGACAAGATTTTCCTTTCCCTTTATTACTGCGTATTTCGGCTCAAAGTTGTTTTTTACGTCTACATTGAGCTTTGCGGCAGGAAGATCTCTTACATGACCCATTGATGCCACAACATCATAGTCCTTGCCGAGATAACTTTTTATGGTCTTTGTTTTTGTAGGTGACTCAACAATAATAAGTTTTGACATGTATTGTTTTCCTTCCTATATGAGTTTGTATTTTGTGTTCGGCAAAAAGGCGATGTATCCGAGAAGCTCAAGTTCGGTCAATGCACCGAAGATTTCATTCGCGGGCAGGTTCACCTCTGCCATGATTTCATTTACGGTTTTTTGTTTATAATCAAAGACTTCATACACCTTTGACGCCTGATAAGAGGCTTCTTCCGAAAGCACTCTCTTTTTCGGGATTTTCTCTTCCGAAAAAGCGTCTTTCGAGACCCCTTCCTCCATCATCACAGGCGTATCCGATTTTTTAAAGTCCTTTTTTATCTGTTCTGTTATTTCTGTTATGAGATCCGGATAAGCATTTACCCCATAGGCTGTTATGCTTTCCGAGAGATCCGTTTTTTCGTCAATTATTATCTTACCGGGGAATCTGACAAGGTATTCTTCAAGAACGTCGAACGAAGTCCGTACTGTCTTCGCACCGTCTCTTATGAGCTCCCTTGTGCCCGTACAGGTGGTTCCGAGCAAATCGGACGGCACGGCAAAAACATCCCGTCCCATCTCATTAGCATACCTTGCGGTTATGAGCGAGCCGCTTTTTACTCCCGCTTCTATGACAACCGTACCCTCGCAAAGCCCCGCAATTATCCGATTTCGCACCGGAAAAGAGCCTCTTGCCGGCGGCAAAAGCGGAGGATGCTCCGAAACAAGAACTCCGTTTTTTGAAACGGCTCTCCGGAGCGGTTCATTTTCCGAAAGATAAGAACTGCCTATTCCGCACCCCAGCACACAAACGGTTTTTCCGCCGGAAGCAATCGCTCCGGTATGTGCTGCCGAATCGATGCCGAGTGCTCCGCCGCTGACAATGAGAAAACCCGAAGAGGAAAGCGTTCTTGAGAGCTTTTCCGCCGCAAGCCTGCTGAGCTCGCTCGCTTTTCTTGTCCCGACAACGGCAACAGGTATCTTGTTTTTAAAACAGGTCATATCTCCCCTCGTGTAAAGAACCAGCGGGAAGTCTCGGATTTCAAGAAGCCTTTTCGGATAAAGCTCCGTGTCAGGCGTTATCACATCCACCTTTTCCTTGCCGCACACGGACAATATTTCGTAGGTTTTTTCAATATCCGTTTTCTTTAATTTTTCTATCTGACGCGCCGAAAAAACACCGGAAAGCTTAAGTGCCTTTTCGTCTGACATAAATATCTCTTCCGGAGAAGAAAAGAAAGAAAATATTCTGTCGGTTACGGCGCCTGCGCCAAGCGCATGTTGAAGCCATATGTAATAGTTACTGTTTGTCATTTCTGGACATCACCATTTCCCACATAATTATAGAAGCTGCCGCTCCCGCATTAAGTGATTCCGCTCTGCCCGTCATTTTAATTGTAATTCTCTCATCACAGCACGACTGGACCTCTTTTGAAACGCCGTTCGCCTCGTTCCCTATCACACACACTGCGCCGCTTGAAAAATCGGCTTTTGTGATTGACAAAGCCTCCGCACTGGGAGTAGAAGCATAGACCTTCATTCCGAGAGCTTGCAAGTCGTGTATTGTTTTGATTACGTCGTCAGTCAGCATTATTTGCACCCTGAGCAATGCACCCATAGATGCCCTCAATGCTTTTGGACTGTATATGTCGCACCCGCCGAAGACAATGATTCCGTCTATACCGAGAGCCTCCGCCGTTCTGCTTACGGCTCCGAGGTTAGCCGGATCCTGAATGTTTTCCAGTAGTATGTACCTACCGTCTTTTGCGTTTATTTTATTACCGTCATTCCTTTTGTCAAGGGCGTTTATAACACAGAATACACCCTGAGGATTTTTTGTGTCCGACATCTTTACGGACACGGCATCGCTTATTTCAAACACCTTTTCGGATACTGCAATAAGCTCTTCAAGTTTTTCTGTATTTTTATCGTAAATTTCCTTTGTAAAATAAAGTTCCTTTATGCTTCGTCCGGAACGGAGAACATCCTCCACCAGACGAAGACCCTCAAGCACGAACAAGCCCTGCCTCTTCCGCTCCTTTGCGGAGGAAACCAGAGCACAGTATTCTTTTATTTTGGGGTTGTTCACACTTGAAAGTATTTCCATAAAAACTCCCTGTTATAGCAAAAAGCACGCCCGCGTACGCGTATACGTGTACGGGCGTGTAAGCTTTTTAATTATTTAGCAAGTGCAGCCTTTGCCTGCTCAGTGAGAGCCGTGAAAGCTGCGGGGTCAGCGATTGCTATCTCTGAAAGCATCTTTCTGTTAAGGTCAATACCTGCTTTTTTAAGGCCGTTTATGAATGTCGAATAATTCATTCCGTTAGCCTTGCATGCAGCAGAGATTCTTGTAATCCAAAGACGACGGAAATCTCTCTTTTTCTGCTTTCTGCCGACATAAGCATAGTTGCCGGATTTCATTACGGCTTCTTTTGCCGTCTTGAAAAGCTTACTCTTTGAACCGTAGTATCCCTTTGCAAGCTTTAAAGTTTTATTTCTTCTCTTGCGAGTCATCATTGCTCCCTTAATACGAGCCATAACTTAGTACCTCCATAAAATATCAAAGTTTTCCTCTTATTTGTAAGGAATAAGGCGCTTGATCTGCTTCTGATTTGTCTTGTCTGCAACTACCTGCTGACGGAGACCTCTTTTACGCTTTGTGCTCTTCTTTGTAAGGATGTGTGACTTGTTTGCATGCGCAATCATCGGCTTACCGTTCTTTGACATTTTGAAGCGCTTTTTCGCACCGCTGTGAGTCTTGATCTTAGGCATATCTTATTTTCCTCCTTGAAATAATTACTTTGTCGTTTTCGGGCTCAAGAACATGAGCATCTGGCGACCTTCAAGCTTGGCTGCCTTCTCAACCTGCCCGAATTCAGCGCATGTTTCCGCAAATTCCTGCATAGTGGTAAGTCCGTTTTCCGGATGAGCCATTTCTCTTCCGCGGAAGCGAATAGAAACTTTTACCTTGTTTCCGGCTTTAAGAAACTTCATAGCCTGATTTGCTTTTGTCTCAAAGTCATGAGTATCAATCTTAAGGGAAAGTCTTATTTCCTTTATGTCTACTACTTTCTGGTTTTTTCTGGCTTCCTTTTCACGCTTCGACTGCTCAAAGCGATACTTACCGTAGTCCATAATCTTGCATACAGGCGGTTTTGCCTGAGGAGCAATCTTTACAAGATCAAGATTTTTTTCCGTAGCGATTCTGAATGCATCCTTTGCAGACATGATGCCGAGCTGCTCGCCGTCATCTGTTACAACACGGACCTCTTTATCTCTGATCTCTTCGTTTATCTGGACCTCTTGTGCTTTGTTGCTAATGTTCATGCACCTCCAAAATAAAATAAAAACGCGGACAGAAAAACTCTGTCCGCGCAATACTACCTTTTAGTATTGACCCGTGAACCGTAAGACACAGGTGAGAACAGAGCAGTTCTTCTTCGTTGTGGTATGATGTTAACACCTTTCATTCCCGTTGTCAATATATTTTTTACTCACCAATCTCTGTTTTTTCTTGCGGTATCCTTTTCCTTTTTTCGGTTATACCTGCGTGAATCCGGTGATTTTCTCGTAACGGGAGAAAGGCTGCCCCAAGTTGAGCGCCTTTTGGAATAAAACTTCCTTTGTTCTTTTTTGCTCTGCTTCTTTATAGGAACTACTTTCATAAGCCTTTTTAATACGTCTCACAGAAAGAGTCTTCTGCGGAGCATGTCTCTATAGTAATTAATAATACCTCATTACTGCCACTACTCTTCCGAGGATAACAAGTTCGTCACAGATAATAGGATCCATGTAATCGTTTTCAGGCTGGAGTCTGAAATGATCCTCTTCCCTATAGAAAGTTTTTACGGTTGCCTCGTCGTCTATAAGAGCGACAACCTTGTCACCGTTTCTTGCCTCGGGAGTCTGCTCGGCAACAATTATGTCACCGTCAAGAATTCCGGCGTTTATCATACTTTCTCCCTTTACGCGAAGAGCAAAAAGCGACTTGTCCGAGGAAACGCTTCCGCCGTACGGTATGTAACCCTCAACCTGCTCAACCGCAAGAATGGGAGCTCCGGCTGTCACCGTCCCCACCAGAGGAACCTCCGTAATCTGCTTTGCCTCCTCCTTTATGTTGAGTCTTATTGAGCGTTTTAAAAGCGGATCTCTTGAGATATACCCCGCATCTTCAAGTGCGTTGAGGTTCGCCTGAACAGAGGAGGTGGAACGAAGTCCGACTGCCGCACCTATTTCACGAACCGATGGGGGAACGGCCGTTTTCTGCGACCTTTCAAGCAAATACTCGTATATCTTTTTCTGCGTTTCGTTTATAGTTCCCATTTTTATACTCCTTTCAGAAGACTGTTGTACAAATGTTCGTATAAAGTATAACAAATACTTTTGAAAAATGCAAACATTTGTTTAGATGTTTTAAATAAAAATTGATATTGCCGGATAAGGTATGTTAAAATACAGGTGACACTACATAAGATATACATTGACAAACCCACGTTTGATTTTTTATCTCGGAGGGAAAACATGAAAAAAAATGAAAAAATTCTGATTTCCGTGCTTGCCGTCATACTTGTTCTTCTCGCAACCGTCGGGGTTGCCTTTGCGGCGGCTCCGCGTGATTTTCTTCAGCTTGTACTGAGTGACGGCGCATACACGAAGGTCATGCTGGCAAAAAATCTTTCAACAACGTACCCGGCAGCCGAAAAAGTCATTGCAAAGCTTGAGGAAAATCAACTTGCATTTAAAGCCGACGGAACAGTAACGGCTGCTTTTAACGAGGATGCCTTCGGCGACAAAAAATCTTCGGATGCCGTATCAGATTACGTAAGCTCGCTGAAGCTCAACGCAGACCTTGCCGTAGACGGTTCTCTCGCAAAAGCCGACTACACTATAAGCGACTCAGACGCACCGGTTGTAACCGTAAGCTCCGCTTTGGACCCGACCGGCCTCTACATGAACGTAAATCAGCTGGGTCTCGGCTGGCTCAACATGAGCGAAAAAAAGGATTTTGACCAGTACGGCGTAGGAACCGCGAACGAAACCTACGAAAACCTGGTCAAGTCAAAAACAGATAAGGTTCTGCGTGAAGCCGTTTACGGACACGCCGAAAAAATTCTGAATAAAATTCCGAGCGACAGTATCTCCATTGCTTCGGGAAAAGAGCTGCAAGTAGGTTCTCTTAAGGCAAAGGGAGACGTTGTTACGGTTATTCTCACAGCCGACGAGCTTCGAAATTGTATAAACACCGCAGCTGAAAGCATCTCAGACGACAAAAACACTTTTGAAAAGATAAACAGCTGCGTCCCCTCGGATGAACAGCTTTCCTATGAGGAGTACAAAGCAAAGGTTCTGAAAATAAGGGATAAGCTCCTTGAAAAAACAGAAAAAGCAGAGCTTAAAACGGCAAACCTCGACTTTTTTGTAAACAGAAGAAACGAGATAGTTGCACTGAAGCTCGACCTTAGCAGCGAAAGTGTAACAAACCAGATTTCTCTCATTATCGCAGACGAAAAGGACAGAGGTATCTCCTTAAAGATAGAGGAGAACAATGAGATTTCCTTCCTTCTTGACGTTTTGAGAAATGATAAAAAATCCGGAAAAGTAGTTCTTCAAAAGACAACGGAAAGAGGTCCCATACACGTAGAGGCAACTTATTCGGACCTTGTGATAAAGGGCGATAAGCTCTCCGGTCATTTTGTTACCGAGCCCTTTGAACTGCCGGGAGAAAATGAACTCGGCAGCGTAACTCTTGATCTTAAGGTAACGGGAAGTCCTTCCTCACTGGATATACTTCTTAAAACCGATATCGAAAAATTCGGAAGCACGGAGATCTCTCTCAAAGCGGAAAAGGTATCCTTTAAATCTTTCACAACGCCGAAGGCCGCCGAGATTTCACCGTACGACAGGGATAAGTTCAAGGAAGCTTCCGTAAACTATTTACTGAAAAACATGCCGGAAACACACCCATCCTTCAGAGTTGTTTATGCAGATATTCTCACTTCTTCAATAAACGGTGCCGTGGGAGATCTCATAAGCGCACTCACCGGCAATGAAAACAGTCTCGGCAGGATGATCGGCAAGTTTATAAACGGGGATGACCTGTCAAACGCAATAGGCGGAATAATTGACAGCGCTATAAAAGGAGACACATCAGGCATAGGAAATATCGTAAGTGACTTTTTCAAGGCTTTCGGCCTGAAAGGCAGTGATTAAAATGAAATTTATCGACATCTCCAGGGACCTGCTGACCTCTGAAGTGTGGCCGGGAGATCCCGAGCCGAGACTTCAGCTTGTAAACCGTATGGACTGCGGCGATGACTTCAATCTTTCAGCCGTTTATGCGTCTCTGCATACCGGCACACATGCCGACGCACCTCTGCATGTCTTTGAGGAGGGAGAGGGGGAAACAATTGACGAAATTCCCCTCGAAAAATTCATAGGACCGGTAACGGTTCTTACCTTACCGAAAGGTCCTATCACGGGAGAAATGGTCGAGCGAAATTTCCCAAAGGGTGTTTCAAAGCTCATTCTTCGGACAAATGAGGATTCCAAATTTTTTGCCGGAGCGTCTGCGGACGTCGCCGCGCTGCACTACGAGCTTCTGGGCTTCGACAGGCTTTCCATCGGAGGCGAAGATGAGATAGGGATGCACAGAAATCTTCTCGGCGCAGGAACCGTTCTTCTCGAAAACCTCGACCTAAGCGGAGTTCCCGAGGACGGAGAATATTTTCTCGTGGCACAGCCTGTCAAAATCTGCGGCAGAGAGGCCTCCTTCGTGCGCGCGGTCCTTATTGACGACTACATCTTCTGGTCAACAAAAAAATAAAAGTTTTGGCTGTTTGTCAGAACAAAAGCGACCTCGGATTTTCCGAAGTCGCTTTCTTTTTTATGCTTACAGTTTAGCGTTTATTCTTTTTGTTGTTTTCCGTTTGTTCTTTTTCCAATCTTTTTTAAAAGGACGAAAGTCTCGTTTATTAAAGCTTTTCACAGACAAGGTCCTCGGGCAATTTATCCTTTATGAAGGAGAGAAAGGCCTCAACGTCATCAAGCTCAAAAAAGGCAAAGAATTTTTCGTCAAAGCGTCCTATTCCGGAATTTGCAAAAAGCATTATGATGATATCCTTATACGTTTTAGGGAAGTTAAAATACAAGGTTCCGCTTCCGTTTTTTCTCATGGAATACCCGATAAAGTGTATGTTCTGAAGAGCCAGTTGTTTTACAACAATATCCTTTTTCTTCGTGATGATTATAGTTATGTCCTCTTCGGTAACCTCGTAAGAAATTTTGCTTCTTTTCTTTTTTTTGAAATGATTTCTGAAGAAAAGACAATACACCGAGAAAAGCATGAGTATATATGAAAAAATCTGCAGGGGAACGGCGGCATCCTTTAAAGCGACACGCCAGAAAATTGCGATTATAAGAATAAACCAGCTGAGCGGTATAAAGAGCCAGTCATACTTTGTTCTGTTATGCTTTGTGTTGGGCTGTCCCGACCATATCGGCTTCGGAAGTTCTTTCTGCGTCTGCTCGTTTTCCTCGTAGTCTTCAAGAACAGCGTTTACATTGGCCTTCAAAAAAATCACCTCTTTATTTGTGCAAAAGTATTTTAACATACGGCGAGGGAATATTAAAGAAGTAATTATTTTATACTCTCCCGCATATGTATTTAACATGATTTCTCAGATTAAATAAAGTTGAAACAGGTGATGTTGATGGAAAAATTCATGCCGGAGGGCTTCCTTATAAATACAACCCGAAACAGAAAGGCTGTATCCTCTTTTTCCGAAATAAAAAAGGCTTTTGAAAACGGTACCGTGCTTGAAGGAATTTGTACACTCTGCGACCGTGACCATAATCTTCATGTTTCTCTCGGCGAATTTGAAGGAATAATACCGCGAATTGAGGGAGCAGTCGGAATAGACAGCGGTGACGTCAGGGATATCGCCCTTATTTCAAGGACAGGAAAGCCCGTGACCTTTGTGATAAACGGAATAGAGGACACAAGGGACGGAACAAGACTGCTGCTGAGCAGAAAACAGGTTCAAAAAATGTGTATGACAGAGTTTGTCTCCGCCGTGAGAGTCGGAGATATCATCGATGCAAGGATAACACATATGGAGCCCTTCGGTGCATTCGCGGATATCGGTGCCGGAATAACGGCTCTTTTGCCCATAGACAGTATATCCGTTTCGAGGATACCTCATCCCTCCGCACGGTTTTCCCAAGGAGAGCTGATAAAATGCGTAATAAAATCAAAGGAAAACGGCAGAATAACCCTTTCACACAAGGAGCTTCTCGGAACATGGGAAGAAAACGCAAAAAAATTCACCCCGGGGGAAACGGTTCCCGGAGTGATAAGGTCTATTGAAAAATACGGGATTTTCATTGAACTTACGCCAAATCTCGCAGGTCTTGCAGAGTACGTAGAGGGAGTTTGCGTCGGGGAGAGAACAAGCGTATACATAAAAAGCATCAATCCGGAAAAAATGAAAATAAAGCTTATCATCATAGATACGTTTACGGACAGCTTTTACCGTAACAATGAGATAAAAAACCCCGAATACTTTATTTCTGATCTTCTTCATATGGACCATTGGAGGTATTCTCCGGAAAGCTCCTCAAAAGTCATTGAAACTTATTTCGATTTACAATAAAAAATCAAATCCCCCAAGGCCACCGTTCCGCTTTCCGAAACTCTTGCCACGGCACAGTTGTACTTTATGTTGCAGGTAGTGCCTTTTTTAACAAAGTCACACTCGGGGAAGCATTTTTTTGAAACACCCGTTATCTCCAGTTTTGCGTTACCTATCTTTAACACTATACCGGGTATAACGGTGCTGTAATCAAGGCCCTCTGTCGAAATATGCGGTCGAAAGCGGCCGACGCAGAGGCCCTTTTTTTCTTCTCTGTAACGGACAAGCTCACCTTCGTCGGCAAGTATCACCTTTGCATCTCCGCCTTTTTTCAAGGCTTTTTCGTCTCCCTCAACGCCCAAGCCCTCTATAAGGCTTAAACCGTCAAGCAGCTTTTCCCTGCCGTCTTTTTTCAGCCTTAGCTTCACAACTTTCATTTTTGCAGTACACCTCCGCTATGGCAATCGATATTTTAACAAAAAAAGATAATAAAAAATCCCCACAGACAAAATCCGAGGGGAAAAGTGGAGCGGATTACGGGGCTCGAACCCGCTACCTCCACCTTGGCAAGGTGGCGCTCTACCAGATGAGCTAAATCCGCAAACGACGTGTATACATCATACCGCTTTACTTTTTTCATGTCAAGTTTTAAAGAGTCTGAATAAAAAAACGGTTGCCGCCAATAATACTTTTGGGAACATCTTAAATTGACAATAAACCCGAAAGGATTGATCTTAACGTGATGAGCAAACAAAAAGCCAATAAAAAGCGCTATAAGATATGGTATTACTCCTTGGCAGTTTGTGTCGTAGCTTGTTTTGTGGCGGCCTTTGGAATCTTCGGCACGTCTCCCGGGAACAAGGACACTTCAGATATTGTATCGAAAAAACCATCCGAGAACAGGGAAGTGGCAGCAAAGGTTACCAACGTCCCGGACGCAAGAAAAAGTGCCGAAAAGCCGCCCCTTGAAGCTACGCCACAAACTCCGGATAAGGCAGAAGAAGAAATAACCGAAAAAATCGCCGGCGATACTCCGGATTTCAGCGACAATGTACCCTTTGAAAGCAAGTTTATCCTCCCCGCAAACTCAGATATAATGAAGGATTACAGCGACGGAAAATTTGTTTACAGTAAGGAAAACGGCGACTACAGAATACACAACGGCATAGACTTTAAAGGGAAAAGCGGTTCTCCGGTGGTCGCAATAATTTCAGGTGAAGTCACCGACATAAAAACCGATCCCGTATACGGAACCGTTGTCGAGATAAACCACGGAAACAAGCTCACCGCAAGATATTGCGGAATTTCAAAAATTACCGTTGAAAAGGGCTTTGTGGTAAATCAGGGAGATCCCATTGGAGAGATATCAACCATTCCGTCAGAGGGAGATACCCCGCATCTTCATTTTGAAACTCTTATAGACGGTACGCACGAGGACCCGCTCGCAGTTATGGGAAAAGCCGACAAAACCTCATAAATTCAAAAACCACAGCTTCGTAAAAACTACCGAAGCCGTGGTTTTTCTTTGTTTATCGTTTGTCTTTTATTCTTTGAACTTGTAAGCTTTTTCCGAAATTTTAAAGCTTAAAAAGCAACCTTTTCCGCAAGCCAATGTACAAGCTCGTCTATGGGAACTCGTACCTGCTCCATAGTATCTCTGTCTCTGATAGTTACGGCATTGTCCGCAGGCGTATTTTCATCACCAACCGTTTCAAAATCAACGGTTATGCAATAAGGAGTACCTATCTCATCCTCACGGCGATAACGCTTTCCTATGGAGCCCGCATCATCAAAGTCTACCATAAAGTACTTCGAAAGCTCGTTGTAAACCTCCATTGCCTTTCCTGAAAGCTTCTTTGAAAGAGGAAGAACCGCTGCCTTGAAAGGAGCAATGGCAGGATGGAAGTGCATAACAACTCTCGTGTCATTCTTTTCGGCATCAACAACCTCTTCGTCATATGCCTCAACAAGAAGGGAAAGGAAGAGACGCTCAACACCGAGAGACGGCTCAATAACATAAGGAATATAACGCTCATTTGTCTCCGAATCAAAGTAGTCAAGCGTTTTTCCGGAGGTATTGATATGCTGTGTGAGGTCGTAATCCGTTCTGTCGGCAACACCCCAAAGCTCACCCCAACCGAACGGGAAAAGATACTCGAAGTCTGTTGTTGCCTTTGAATAGAAGCAAAGTTCCTCGGGGTCATGGTCACGAAGACGAAGGTTTTCAGCCTTCATACCGAGAGAATAAAGCCAGTCACGGCAGAAAGAACGCCAATAATCAAACCATTCAAGATCCGTACCCGGCTTGCAGAAGAACTCAAGCTCCATCTGCTCAAACTCACGTACACGGAATATGAAGTTACCCGGAGTTATCTCGTTTCTGAAGGACTTGCCTATCTGTGCAACACCGAAGGGAATCTTCTTTCTGGTTGTTCTCTGGATGTTTGCAAAGTTTACGAAAATACCCTGTGCAGTCTCGGGTCTTAAGTAAATCTCATTCTTGCTGTCCTCGGTAACACCCTGGAAGGTCTTGAACATAAGATTAAACTTACGGATATCCGTAAAGTCGTGCGCTCCGCAGTCAGGGCAGGCAATTCCCTTTTCCTTTATGTATGTCATGAGCTCTTCGTCAGACCATCCGGCAGGATTGTCGGAAAGGCCGTTCTCGGCAACGTAATCCTCAATAAGCTTGTCAGCTCTGTGCCTTGTCTTACACTGCTTACAATCCATAAGAGGGTCTGAAAATCCGCCGAGATGACCGGATGCCACCCATGTCTGAGGATTCATAAGAATTGCGCTGTCAAGACCGACATTGTACTGATTTTCCTGGATGAATTTCTTTCTCCATGCTTCCTTGATGTTGGTCTTCATCTCAACACCGAGAGGACCGTAGTCCCATGTGTTCGCAAGTCCTCCGTAGATCTCAGAGCCGGGATAAACAAAGCCTCTGTTCTTGCAAAGAGCCACGATTTTTTCCATTGTTTTTTCTGTGTTTTTCATTTTTTACTCCTTCCGCGCAAATGGCTTTTGCGCAAAGTTTTTCACGCTTTTTACAATTTTTGCGTGTATTGTTAAAGATATTAATATAATACCCTATAAAAGTCAATTGATTTATACGTTCCTTTATGCTAAAATTCTTGGCGATTTATTTTATTTTCAAAAACGATGTATCCCGTCTTGTAAAAGATTGTAAAAAGGAGTTGAATCCCGTATGCTGCACACTGTTTCAGCCATATCCACACCAAACGCCGCCGGTGGTATCGGAATAATAAAAATATCCGGTGAAAACGCACTTGCCGTGGCGGACAGCGTTTTTAAATGCGCCGGGAGCGGCTCTTTGTCGGAGCTTCCGGGTTACAGTGTAAAATTCGGACACATACACGAGGGCGACGCACTGCTCGACCAGGCTATAGCCATTGTGTACAGAGCACCGAAAAGCTACACCGGTGAAGACGTCGTCGAGCTGCAGTGCCACGGAGGTCTCTATCTCATGCAGCAAATTCTGAGACTCACCTTTGAAAACGGTGCGTCGCCCGCGCCTCCCGGCGAATTTACAAAACGCGCCTTCCTTAACGGAAAGCTTGACCTCACTGAGGCAGAATCCGTCATGAGTCTTATCTCCGCCCACGGCAGACAAGCGGCGGATGCGGCATACAATACCTTAAACGGCACTCTTTCAAAAGAAATAAAAGATATCGCAGATATCTTTATTTCCGCCTCCGCCCACATGGCGGCATGGGTCGACTATCCGGATGAGGAAATTGACGAGCTGGACTTTGTTTCTCTGAAGGAGTCCTTTTCCGATGCCCGCGACAAGCTTTCGTCTCTGATTTCAAAATTTGATGCGGGGCAGGCTATAACAGAAGGTGTGGAGACGGCTATTGTCGGAAAGCCCAACGTCGGAAAGTCCACACTTATGAACCTTCTTCTTCAGAAAAACAGGTCTATAGTAACGGATATCGCCGGAACAACCAGAGATGTTGTAGAAGAAACCGCCAGAATAGGAAACGTTGTTTTAAGACTTTCGGACACGGCAGGAATACGTAACTCCGAAGATGAGGTTGAAGCGATAGGAATCGAGTTTGCAAAATCAAAGCTCTCACACGCATCGCTTGTGCTCACGGTTCTTGACGGAAGTAAGCCCCTTGACAACGAGGACTATGAAATACTCGGTGCATGTGCGGGCAAACCGTCCGTTGCCGTGATAAACAAGAATGACCTCGGACTTGCAGTTGATGAAAAAGATGTTTTAAGGTATACGGATAATGCCGTTGTGATAAGTGCGAAAGACCCCTGTTGCTATGAAACGCTGAAAAATACCATCGAGAGATTACTCGGTACGGACAGCTTCGACACATCCTCCGCCATGCTTATAAACGAGCGTCAGCTTAATTGCTGCAAAAACGCCCTTACCTGTATCGATGAGGCAATATCGGCAATAGACAACGGGCTTACAATGGACGCTGTAAATGTCAGCATAGACGCAGCCATTTCACCGCTCCTGGAATTAACCGGTGAAAAGGTATCGGAGGCAGTTGTAAACGAGGTATTTTCAAGATTCTGCGTAGGAAAGTAAAGGTTTTATAAATGAAGTATTTTGCAAAGGAATATGACGTCGCGGTGATTGGTGCCGGTCATGCCGGAATAGAGGCAGCGCTTGCAGCAGCCAGAATGGGCTGCAGCACATGTATCTTCACAATAAGCGCGGACTGGGTCGGCAATATGCCGTGCAATCCCTCTATAGGCGGCTCGTCAAAGGGACACCTTGTCCGTGAAATTGACGCCCTCGGAGGAGAGATGGCAAAGGCCGCCGACCGAAACTTAATTCAGAGTCGTATGCTCAATCTCGGAAAAGGCCCGGCAATCCACAGTCCGCGCGCCCAGATTGACAGAAGAAACTACTCTGCATATATGAAAAACTGTATTGAAAGTACAGAAAATCTTGACCTGCGCCAAGCAGAAATTGTCAATCTGGAACAGCTTGAAAACGGTAAATGGCAGCTCACCACAAAGCTGGAAGCGCTTTATACCGCAAGCGCAGTAATCCTTGCTACAGGTACATTTCTCGGAGGTCGCGTATATGTCGGCGACGTGTCTTACGCCAGCGGCCCGGATGGCCTCTTTCCTGCAAACGACTTATCCGGTGCTTTACATAAACTCGGAATAAAAACCCGTCGTTTCAAGACCGGCACACCCTCGAGAGTAAACAAGAGAAGTATCAATTTTGACAAACTCGAGGTTCAGGAGGCTGATGAAAAGCTTGTAAGATTTTCATTTGACGACAGCTTTACACCTGAAAACAAAACAGTATGTCACATAACATATACGAACGAAGAGACAAAAAAAGTCATTCTCGAAAATCTCCACAGATCTCCTCTTTACGGAGGAAAGATTGAAGGGGTCGGACCGAGATACTGCCCCAGTATAGAGGATAAAATTGTCAGGTTTGCCGAAAAGGAAAGGCATCAGATATTTATCGAGCCATGCGGTCTTAACACACAGGAGATGTATCTGCAAGGACTTTCATCATCCCTGCCCGAGGACGTACAGCTCCGATTCCTTAAGACCATACCCGGACTTGAAAATGTACAGGTTATAAGGACTGCATATGCTATCGAGTACGATTGTATCGATCCTCTTTCATTAAAAGCCTCTCTGGAATTCCTTGATTTTCCCGGACTGTTCGGTGCAGGTCAGTTCAACGGCTCCAGCGGATATGAAGAGGCTGCCGCGCAGGGCATGATTGCAGGAATAAACGCCGTACTCAGATTAAGAGGTGAGGAGCCGTTTATTCTTGACAGAGCAAGCTCGTATATCGGAACCCTTATTGACGACCTTGTTACAAAGGGCTGCTCAGACCCATACAGAATGATGACGTCCCGTTCTGAATACCGCTTAATCCTGCGGCAGGACAATGCCGATCTTCGACTTACGGAATACGGATACAAGCTCGGTCTCATAGGTAAGGACAGATACGAGCGCCTCCTTAAAAAGAAAGCCCTTATTGATGAGGAATACGAGCGCATAAAAACTGTCACTATTGCTCCTTCGCCGGAACTCGACAAGCTTCTTGTTTCACGTGAAACATCCCCGCTGAAAACAGGTACAAAGCTCATTGAGCTCATACGAAGACCTCAACTTAAGTATGAGGATCTCGCTCCGTTTGACAAAACAAGACCCGAACTTCCGGAGGACGTCCGCGAAGAAGTGGAAATCGAGGCAAAGTACGAGGGCTATATACGCAGACAACAGGCACAGATAAATGAAATGAGAAGGCTTGAGGGTAAGCTTCTCTCCGAAAAGCTTGATTATAAAACAATTACGGGACTGCGCCTTGAAGCACAGGAAAAGCTCAACAAGGTTAAGCCTTCAAACGTAGGACAGGCAAGCAGGATTTCGGGAGTAAGCCCTGCGGACATCTCTGTCCTCCTGATTTATCTTGAAAAGGAGAGTCATAACAATGATTGACAGACAATATCTTTATGATTCGGCAAAGGCTCTCGGTATCTCTCTTGATGATACAGCTCTTCAAAGATTTGACAGGTATGCGGAGCTTCTCGTATATTGGAATGAAAAAATCAATTTAACAGCGATAACCGAACCGAAAGAAATTGTTGAGAAACACTTTATCGATTCGCTTGCATTCCTTAAATATATACCTTTAGGAGAAGGCTGTTCTCTCATTGATGTGGGAACCGGAGCGGGTTTTCCCGGACTTGCGCTGCTTATTGCCGAGCCGAAGATAAGTGTCACCCTTCTTGACAGCACTAAAAAGAAGTTAAATGTAATAGAAGATATATTAAGAGAACTTGAGCTCTCCGCAACTCTTCTTCATATGAGAGCAGAGGAGGCGGGAAAAAATCCGGCTTACAGAGAAAAATTCGACTTTGCGACTGCAAGAGCCGTGACGAATCTGCGTGATTTGTCGGAATACTGCATTCCCTTTGTCAGAGAAAACGGATATTTTGTTTCCTTGAAGGGTGCAGGAGCAAGGGAAGAACTCGAAGGTGCAACCAATGCAATACGGATACTTGGCGGCAAAGCAGAGGATTTCTTTGATTATTCTCTTGAGGGCTGCGGAGAAAGAGCCGTTATTAAGGTAAAAAAAATATCGCAAACTCCGGCAAAATATCCACGTCCCTCGGCACAGATCTCAAAAAAGCCACTTATTTAACGTGCCTTTTGGTAATTATCTGCCGAATTTTGAAAAACGAAAATCATTGAAAAAACTTCTGACTGAGTTTATGCTTGTTTCACGAGATAAACTCAGTTGTTTTTTTTGAGGAGATGTTTAGTATGCTAAGGCAAAGCAAAATCAAAAGTGCAGGACAAATTCTTCTTATTCCGCAGGAAAAGATATCTCCGAATCCCAGTCAGCCCAGAAAAATCTTTTCCGAAAATGAAATGGAAGAGCTTACACACAGTATAAGAGAAAACGGAATCATACAGCCGATAACGGTAAGAAAGCTTTCCTCCGGACGCTATGAGCTGGTGACGGGAGAAAGAAGGCTCAGAGCGGCAAGAAATGCGGGACTTAAAACCGTTCCATGTATACTTATGAATATATCCGAGGCAAAATCTTCCCTATACAGTCTTATTGAAAATATTCAGAGAAGTGATCTCAACTGCTTTGAAGAAGCCCTGGGCTTTAAAAACATACTTATTTCCACAGGTATTACACAGGACGAGCTTTCAAAAATACTCGGGAAATCCCAATCATACATATCTAATAAGTTAAGACTTTTAAAGCTTACCGAGGAACAAAGAGTTAAAATAATAGAAAGCAATCTCTCCGAGCGCCATGCAAGGTGCCTTCTTTCTCTTGAAAACTCCGAACAGGTTGAGAGAGTTCTTTCAATTATAGCGGACAAGCACCTTTCTGTCTCAGACAGCGAGAGGCTGGTACAGCAGGTAATCAATCGCTCAGCAAAGAAAAATAAGCCTACCATAAAAATATTTAAGGATGTAAGACTCTTTATTAACACTCTCAATCATGCGGTAGATACGATGCGGAAGGCCGGTATAGAGGCAGACAGCATAAAGAGCGAAACAGACACGTATATCGAATACGTTGTGAGAATTCCGAAACTTGATAACCTTGCGATAAAGGTTGATACGAAAAAAGCCGCATAAAGCGACAGAAGCTCTGTTGAGCGGCAATTTATTAATCTGATTTTTCCATCTCATTTTACTCCCCAATCCATAAACAGAAAGACCTGTTCTTCTTGAACGGGTTTTTCTGTTTGTTTTTTCTGTATTTTGTGTTTCACGTGAAACATTAAACAATATATTGAAAAGCGCAACAGGAATTTTCATAAAGAAATTTTTGCAGATTCTTATTTGCACATAGAGATAAAGAAAGCAGAAAAATAAGGAAAAAAGTTATTTTTTTTAGTATTTCACTTTAAATGTATATATTTTTATGCTAATATATCTGTGTTGACCGAAAACAAACGTCAACTATTTTTTTGTTCATAATAAACTTATAAATTGAAGAAAGGAAAAGCAATGGCAAAGACGATATCCATTGTAAATCAGAAGGGCGGAGTAGGTAAAACAACCACGGCTGTCAACCTTATCGCAGCTATAGGCGCTCACAACAAGAAGGTTTTACTCGTTGACGCCGATCCACAGGGAAATTCCACCAGCGGCTTCGGAATCGATAAGCGTTCTCTTAAAGCCTCTGTGTATGACGTACTCATAAATGACGCTCCGGCAAAGTCTGCTGTCATCAAGACAAATTATAAAAATGTTGACATATTACCCGCCAACATGAATCTTGCAGGTGCCGAGCTCGAACTTGTAGACATCTCCGGTAGAGAAAGCAAGCTTAAGAATGCGCTTCTTCCCCTTTACAACGATTACGATTTTATTTTTCTTGACTGTCCTCCGTCTCTGGGTCTTATCACTCTGAACGCGCTCTGTGCGTCAGATACGATAATGGTTCCCATACAGTGTGAATACTATGCCCTGGAGGGACTTTCACAGCTCATGTCCACAGTAAGGCAGGTCAAAAAGCTTTACAATCCGATGATAGAGCTTGAAGGCGTTATTCTGACGATGTATGACGGTCGTCTCAACTTAACACAGCAGGTTGTTGCCGAAGTAAAAAAATTCTTCCCGAAAAAAGTTTTCTCTTCGGTGATACCCAGAAATGTACGACTTTCGGAGGCTCCGAGCTTTGGCGAGCCTGTCATGTACTATGACAGATCTTCAAAAGGCGCATCGGCGTATGAGGAGCTTGCAATTGAATTTTTAAAGCAAAACAGACAGAGGTGAGAAAATGGCTAAAAACAGCGGACTCGGAAGAGGATTGGACGCACTTTTTACGGACAATTCGGTTGACAGCTCGGAAAACAGTTCGGCTGTTACACTTAAACTCAATGAAATAGAGCCTAACAAGGAGCAGCCAAGAAAGACCTTTGATGAAAAAGCACTTTCGGAGCTGGCATCCAGTATCGAAAGAAACGGTGTTCTTCAGCCACTTCTCGTAAGACCGATGGCAGACGGCTCCTATCAGCTTGTTGCCGGAGAGCGCAGATGGAGAGCATCACGTATAGCCGGTCTCACAGAGGTTCCGGTAGTTATCAAGGAGATGTCCGATGAGCAGGCAATGGAGATTGCCCTCATAGAGAACCTTCAAAGAGAGGATTTAAACCCGATAGAAGAAGCGGAGGGACTGCAGCTCCTTATTGAAAGATACCATCTCACTCAAGAGGAGGCTGCCGCAAGAGTAGGCCGTTCAAGACCTGCAATTGCAAATGCGTTGCGCTTACTCGGATTGCCCGACGAAGTCAGAGACCTTACAAAGGAAGGAAAAATTTCTGCAGGTCACGCAAGAGCCCTTTTGAGTTTTGAAAAAAAATCTGACATGGTCTCTGTTGCAAACAGCATTGCGGAAAAGAATCTCTCAGTAAGAGATATCGAAAAGCTTGCAAAGCTCTCTGCACAGAAAAACAATAAAAAGCCGGGAAAAAGAAATCTTTCAAGAGATACTTTTTATGATGAGGTTGAATTGTCCCTGTCCGACGTTCTCGGCAGAAAAGTCAGAGTATTTACCTCAAAGAACGGCGGAACCATAGAGATAGAATTTTTTGACAAAGAGGATCTGCAGAAGATTTCAAAACAAATAGGCAAATAAGCCCAAGACAAAGCATCTCAGCAACAAACAGATTCGCGAGTAAGGTGAGAACAAGCAGTTAAAACAGTAAACGGAGCCGCAAGTTAAGGTGAAAACAAGTAGTTAAGCAGCAAACGGAGCCGCAAGTTAAGGTGAGAACAAGTGGCTAAACAACAAACCAGAGCTGCGACAATTAAGCCGGGCACAAGCAGTTCAACAGTAAATATAGCTGTAAGTTAAGGCAACAATAAATAAAACTGCAGCCGTTTGAGTATTGAAAAACAAAACAATTAAATAAACTTACCGCAAATAAAATGAACATGGAAAAGGAGAAACCAAAGCATGTTAGATATCAAAGTTATAAGAGAAAATCCGGAAAAGGTTAAGGCAGCAATGAAAACACGCAATAAGGACATGGATGCCCTTGTTGACGAGGTTCTCAAAATTGATGTTGAGAGAAGAAAGCTTTCTCAGGAAAACGACGCTCTCAAGAAAACGCAGAATGATGCCAGCAAGGAAATTCCGAAAATAAAAAAGGAAGGCGGAGACTGCTCCGCTATCTTTGCCGAAATGGCGAAGATAAAAGAAGAAATCAAAGAGAATGATGATAAGATATCTGAGCTTTCCTCCCGTCAGCAAAAGATAATGTATGAGTTCCCGAACATTCCGAATGACTCCGTTCCTACGGGAAAGGACGACAGTGAAAACGTTGAAATACGCAGATGGGGCGAACCCACAAAGTTTGATTTTGACGCAAAAGCTCATTGGGATATCGGAGCAGACCTTGACATTCTTGATCCGGAAACGGCAGCAAAAGTCACAGGCGCACGTTTCCACTTTTACAGAGGTCTCGGAGCAAGACTTGAGCGTGCGGTTATCAACTATTATCTCAATACACATACCGAACACGGATATACGGAAATTCTTCCTCCTTTCCTTGTAAACAGAGCATCTATGACGGGAACCGGCCAGCTCCCGAAATTTGAAGAGGACGCATTCAAAACAACAGACAACCTTTTCCTCATACCTACGGCAGAAGTTCCGGTTACAAATATGCATAGAGATGAAATTCTTGACGGTTCAAAATTACCTATAAAATACTGCGCTTATTCCGCATGCTTCCGCGCAGAGGCAGGTTCAGCCGGCAGAGATACAAGAGGTCTTATTCGCCAGCACCAATTCAATAAGGTTGAGCTCGTTAAATTCGTGAAGCCCGAAACCTCATACGACGAGCTTGAAAAGCTCACAAATGATGCCGAAAGAGTTCTTCAGGGACTCGGTCTTCCGTACAGAGTTGTTGCTCTCTCCACAGGAGATCTCGGATTTTCAAGCGCAAAAACATATGATATTGAGGTATGGATGCCCTCATATGGAAGATATGTTGAAATTTCTTCCTGCTCAAACTTTGAAGATTTCCAGGCAAGAAGAGCTTCTATCAGATACAAGGATAACAGCACGGATAAAGCAAAGCTTGTACACACTCTCAACGGCTCGGGCGTTGCAATAGGAAGAACTGTTGCCGCTATTCTCGAAAATTATCAGAATGCAGACGGTACGGTTACGGTACCCGAGGTTCTTCGAGCAGCAATGGGAACAGATAAAATCGGTTAAGTAACGATTACTTAATCTCGCTTAATCAAATTAAAAGACCGCAATCGGAGCCAATCCGGTTGCGGTTTTCAATTAAAAAAGGCTTCTCTTTTTTGAGAAGCCCTTTTACTTTATTTTTCTTTGTATATTCGGTTTCTTTTTGTATACTCAGTTTTCCTTCGGCTCAATCTTTCCGTAACGTGAAAGACCTTCGGCATCCGAACGCGGCGCTCTTGACGGAGAAGAGGTAACTGCCGCACTTTCTCTCGGCGCTCTGCTTCCGCGACTGCCTCTTCCTCTGTTGTTATAGCCTCTGCCGCCGTTTCCGTATGATTTTCTCGGCATCTGTGCCGTTGCACCTTCCGCAAGAGCAATGACAACTTTTCTTTCTGCGTCAGAACCGACAGAATAAGAAACGACGTCTTCAATCTCTGCAATTTCGGTGTGAATAATTCTTCTTTCAAACGGGTTCATTGGGTCAAGTGCTATGGATCTTCCGTATCTCTTTACCTTTCCTGCCGTCTTTCTTGCGATTTCTTTGAGAGTTACCTCTCTTTTCTGACGGTAGTTGCCGATATTTACGGAAATCTTTGAAAACTCATCTTCATCTTTTCCTCTGTTTGCAACAAGACGAACAAGATACTGAATAGAATCAAGTGTTTCTCCGCGTCTTCCGATAAGAATGCTGTAATCCTCTTCACTTGAAATCTCAAAGAAGAATTCCTTTTCTGCTTTGAAAATGTCAATGTTTGCCTGAGTTATTCCTATACCGTTAACGATAGTTTTAAGATAGTTATATGCCTTAACAACCGTTTCGGGACAAGCAGCCTCTTCAACCTTTTCTTTCGGTGCAGCCTCTTTTTCAACTACAACTGCTTCTTTTTTTTCTGCCTTTGGTACAGATGTTTTCTTTTCAGCTTTTTTTTCAGCTTTTTTCTCGGATTTTCCCGTTACCTTTTTTTCAGGCTTTTTCTCATCGGGAGCCTCATAATATGCCCTTACTTCAGCCTGTTTTCCTCCGAAAAGACCGAAAACCTTTTTTTCCGGCATAGTCAGAATTTCAAACTGAATTTCCGCACTTATGGGAGCGTCCAACATGAGTGTTGCAGCCTGCTGCGCCTCTTCAATGGTAGCGCCTGTTGCCACTGCTTCTTTAATCATGTGCTTCCTCCATGTTTTTTACTAACTGAATATTTTCTTTTATGGATTTTTCCTTGGATTTTCTGACTTTTGTTTCCTCTACCATTGCTTTTGCAATAACCTTTTTAGGCTCATATATCTTGTTGAGAACAATAGTCTGAATAAAGCCCAGAATGCTGTTTACAGCCCAATATATACCGATACCGATAGGGAACTGGAATGTAAGCCACAGAGACATGAGAGGCATCATCATAAACATACATCCCATGCTCATGTTGTTTGCCATATCCGGATTGGACTTCTTCTGCATAATCATGGTGTAAATCGACTGAATGAGAGCAGCCAGAAACGCCGCAACCGGTACAATAAGAATTGCCGGTGTAGCTTTCCATATATTTTGAGGAATTGAACCAAGGTCAAATCCAAATGCTGTGAAGTTAAAATTTTGTATCTTGTCAAATACCTCTGACGGTATGTCAGGTAATGCGGCACGAAGTTCGTCTACGTGCGAAAGTACATTGATTTCCTGAAGAGTGGATCTTTTTGCAGAGGATCCGAGAAGCTCGGCAACGGCTGTTTTGAGCTCTTCAATGTACTTATTGTCAATTCTTATGATATAAGAAAGAGGACGGTAGATAGCTCCGTAAAGTCCCATGATTATCGGAAACTGAATGAGTAATGTACCGCAACCGCCGGTCATTGAACCAAAGCCTTCTTTTTCGTAGTAATTCTGAAGCTCTGCATTCATTCTTGCCTGATCACCGGCATACTTTTTCTTTATTTTTTCTATTTTTGATCTTGTGCGTAAATTTTTTGCCTGACTTTTCTGTGTACTTATAGAAGTCGGCAAAAGCAACAACTTTGCTATAAGTGTAAAAGCAATAAGCGCGAGCGCGTAGTTATTATCAAATACATGATAAAGTAACCACAGAATCCAACCAAACGGATAAGAAAAAACAGCATACAATTTATCCATTTTTTTCCTCCTGTTTACTTTTAATAATACTCTTTTATTTCAGGAACCGGATCATAACCTCCACTGGTTAGGGGACTGCACCTTATAAGTCTCCAAATCGTCAAAAGAGATCCCTTGAATGCGCCGAATCTCTCAATCGCCGTCAATCCGTATTCTGAACAGGTCGGATAAAACTTACAGGTAGGTGGAAATTTCGGAGATATATGCTTTCTGTAAAATCTGATGATAGAAATAAGTATATCTTTCATAACAGTAAAATCTGAATTATTTAATAATTCCTACTTCTTTTAATCCTGAAATCATGATTTTTTCAATTTCTGTACTTTTTTTAAAACGAGTTTTTACTCTGCAAACAAAAATAAAATCATATCCGCGAAGGTCTTCCGAATATTTTTTGAAAACCTCTCTGAATGCCGCCCTTACAAGTCTTCGTGATTTATTTCTTTCCACGGCATTTCCGATCTTTTTTCCGGATGTTATTCCTATACGACAAATTCCCGCACGGTTTTTCATAAAATATATAACCAGTGCAGGATTTGTATAGACTTTTCCTCTTTTATAGAGTCTCCTAAAGTCACTATTACGATTTATGATTATTGTTTCAGACAAATTAATCGTCCTTTACTCAGGCAGTAAGACTCTTTCTTCCCTTTGCTCTGCGGCGAGCGAGAACTTTACATCCGTTTCTGTCTGCCATTCTTGCACGGAAACCGTGAACTTTACTTCTGTGACGCTTTTTAGGCTGGAATGTTCTTTTCACTTGTCTTCCCTCCATTCAATACAACTTGCAGAGGGTTATTATATAATAAAGATGTATAATATGTCAAGATAAAAATACTACCTCTTATTATCAACAATCCTCTCATTTATTGTTGAAAACTTATGTGTGATATGATAAAATTTATTAGTTATTATGTATTATATATATCTAATTATATTTACCTATTAAATTCTCTTTATATAAATACATTCATACACCACTTTTAAGGAGGAAATTTTTCTTTTATGGAGTCTTATTCTGAAGTATGGTCTCTTGCGAAAGAATATTGCAGAGGAAAGTGTTCCGAAACAATTTACAATCTCTGGATTGACCCTCTTACAATGAAATCTTTCAAGGATAATAAAATTGAGCTTTTAACAAGTGAATTCAAAGCGAATATCGTAAAAAGCAAATTTCTCGGTCTTTTATCAGAAGCACTTGAAAAAACAATGGGTTTCCCCGTTGAGATTGAAATAATATCACAGTCTGTTTCAAAAAAAGAAGACATTGAAATAAAAGAAAAAAATATTCAGGAAAATCTCAATAAATACGATTTTACCTTTGATACCTTTATCGTAGGCTCTTCAAATAAGTTTGCATACGCGGCATCGCAGGCCGTTGCGGCAACTCCGGGACAGGCTTATAACCCTCTTTTCATATACGGCAACTCCGGTCTCGGAAAAACTCATCTTCTGAATGCCATATGTACTGAGATAAAAAAGAATAATCCCGACGCAAAAATCATTTATACAGGCGGAGAAGACTTCACCAACGAGCTTATTCTTTCAATCGAAAAAAAGACAATGCCCGATTTTCATAACAAATACAGAACAATAGACGTTCTTTTGGTAGATGACATACAGTTTATCGCCGGAAAGGCTTCGACACAGGAGGAATTTTTCCATACCTTTAACGCTCTTATTCAGGACAATAAACAAATTGTTCTTACGTCTGACAGACCACCGAAGGAAATTTCTCTTCTTGAGGACCGAATAAAAACAAGATTTGAATGGGGTCTTCTTGCCGACATACAGCCGCCGGATATTGAAACAAGGATAGCGATTATCAAAAGAAAAGCTGCTCTTATGTCATTTGAACTTCCGGATGAGGTTGTACAGTATATCGCGGAAAAGATTAAAAACAATGTACGTCAGCTTGAAGGAGCGGTAAAAAAAATAAATGCTCTGTGTACCATAAGCGGACATGAGCCCTCAATCATTATCGCACAAAAGGCCATAAAGGATATTCTTTCGGATAATCAGCCTCTCCCGGTTACCATAACAAAGATACTTGATGAGGTTGCGAGAACCTACGGAACCACAACGGAAAATATTCTTTCAAAAAAGAGAAACGCAAACATTTCCGAAGCACGCCAGGCTGCCATGTACATAGTAAGAGAGGTTACATCGCTGCCCATGGAGAAAATAGGCGAAGAATTCGGAGGCAAGCATCATTCAACCGTTATTTATAACATATCTCAGATGGAAGAAAAAATGAATTCAAACGCAACCACCAGAGCTACCATTCAGGGAATCATAAATAACATAAATGATAAAGCCACAAGTTTTTAACAATTTACTGTTGAAAAACTAAAACTTTTTAACATTTTAAACACGCAGAGCTCTGTTTTCCTTATTTTTAACAAAAACTACGAAATTTTTTCTGCCGGATTTTTTAAAATCTTTTTCCTTTACTACGCGCTTTTTCGGAGTTTTTATAAATTTTAACAGACTCTATTACTATTACTTGAATTAAAATACTTTCTTTTATGAAAACGGAGGAAAAAAAATGAAAATTGTATGTAACACAGAACTTTTAAGTGAGACATGTCAAAACGTTCAGAGAGTTGTTTCTACAAAAACCTCAATTCCGGCAATTGAGGGTATTTACCTTAAAGCTCTCGGTAACGAGCTTATGCTGACAGGTTATGACCTTGAAGTAGGAATAAATACATCTATTGAGGCAAGAGTTGAAGAGCCGGGCTCAATAATTCTCAATGCAAGGATTCTTTGTGATATTCTCAGAAGACTTCCCTCTGAAAAGGTAATTATTGAAGCTGATGAAAGACAGCTCTGTATCATAAGATGCGGAGATGTTGAGTATAAGCTTGTGGGTATTGCAGCAGAGGAATATCCGGAGCTTCCGACTGTTACCGGCGGCTATCCCATAATCATTGAAAGTGACATCTTAAGAGATATGATAAGGCAAACTATTTTTGCGGTTTCAAAAAACGACACAAAAATAGTTCATACGGGAATTAAGTTTGAAATAAAGAGAGGACAGATAAGACTTATTGCCGTTGACGGATTCCGTCTTGCCATAAGAACGGAGCAGATAAAATATACCGGAGATGAGATGTCCTTTATAGTTCCGGCAAAGACTCTTAACGAGGTTATTAAGCTTATTGATAATTGTGATGTCGTTTCAATGAATATTGCAAGAAGACACATAATTTTTGAAATAGGAAATTACAGTATTATTTCACGTTTGCTTGACGGAGAATTCCTTGATTATAATGCTGCAATTCCGAAAAATCTTACAACAGAGGTAAAGGTAGACGTAAGATCCTTTATTGACAGTATTGAAAGAACATCTCTCCTTATAACCGACAGACTTAAGAGTCCTCTTCGCTGTATATTTGATGAAAACAGCATAAGGATTTCTACGGTTACGTCTCTCGGTACGGCAAATGACAGACTTTCATGTATAACCGAAGGAAAAAGAGTGGAAATAGGCTTTAACAATATCTTTCTTCTTGATGCGCTTAAGGCTTGCAGCATTGATGAGGTAAAAATCACACTGAACGGACCTTTGTCACCGATAACAATTGTTCCGCCTGAGGGTGACAACTTCCTCTTCCTTGTTCTTCCCGTAAGACTTAAAAATGAAGGTTAAGGTAAAAATAAAAAAGAAAGAAAATCAATCTGTTTTTATACATACGGAGTATATAACTCTCGACAGTGCTTTAAAGGTTGCCGGAATAGCCGGAACGGGCGGTCAGGCAAAGATACTCATAAAGAGTGATGAGATAAAGGTCAACGGAGAGATATGTAACGTTGTAAGAAAAAAACTTTATGTCGGTGATTGTTTTTCTTTTGAAGGAAAGCTTTTTGAAATAAAAAACGAAGGAACCGTGTAAATGAAGATTAATTCTCTGAAAGTTCAAAATTACAGAAACATAGAGAATATTGAAATAATCCCGTCGGACGGGGTAAATATCATTTACGGTAACAATGCTCAGGGAAAAACAAATTTACTCGAGGCGATGTGGCTTTTTACCGGTTGCCGTTCCTTCAGGGGATCAAAAGAAAAAGAGCTTATAAGATTCGGTTGTGATTTTTCAAAAACAGAGATGAATTTTTTTGATGAAATGAGAAATCGAACCGCTGTTATCACAATAGATGAAAAAAAACATCTTGAGCTTGACGGAGTTAATTTTTCGTCATGTTCAGAACTTTTCGGAGAATTTTTTGGAATTATCTTTACCCCGGATCATTTGAATCTTGTAAAGGGAGGACCGGCGGAGAGAAGAAAATTTATAAATACGGCATTATGTCAGTTAAAACCGAAATATTCAAACGTTCTCGGTAAGTACAACAAAATTCTTGAGCAGAGAAATACGCTTCTTAAAGATATTTCTTATCACAGCGAGCTTACGGAAACCCTGGATATCTGGGATGAAAAGTTCAGCTTTTACAGCGCGGTGATAATAAGTCAAAGACTCAGATATCTTGATGAGATAAAACCTTTTCTTGAAAACATATATGAGGGTATTTCAAGCGGCAAGGAAAAGATTTCTCTTGAGTATGATTCCCCGTTTTCGTATGAAGAAAAGGATACTGAAAAGCTTCGTGAGAAAATTCTTTACGAGCTTAAAAAATGCAGAGATGAAGATATCAGAAACGGGATAACCTCTCTCGGTCCGCATAAGGATGACATTCTTATAAAACTTGACGGTATTTCCGCAAAGGCGTTTGCCTCGCAGGGACAGAAGAGATCCTGTGCTCTTTCTTTAAAATTATCCGAAGCTGCGGTTATGAAAAAAATAACCGGCAGGCAGCCAATCGCTTTTTTGGATGATGTTATGAGCGAACTTGATGACAGCAGACAGGATTATCTTTTGAATCACATAGATGACTGGCAGGTTTTCATAACCTGCTGCGAGCCGTCTTCCATACTGAAAACAAAAAACGGAAAAATATTTGAAATGTGCGGAGGAAAGATATGTTCCTGCACCTAGGCCAATACACAGTAGTGAGAACAGATGAAATAGTCGGAATATTTGATATCGACAACACAACCGTTTCAAAGCATACAAGAAAGTATCTTGCAGAAGCGGAAAAACAGAAAAAAGTGGTCAATGTATCAACCGAGCTTCCGAAATCATTTGTTGTTTGCAATAAAAACGGAAATGAAAAAGTTTATATATCTCAGTTGTCACCGACAACTTTAATAAAACGTTTTTCAACCAAATCTTTAGATGGAGGTTTTTAATTTGGATATTGAAAACACAAATCCGGAGCTTTTAGACACGGAGGAAACAGCAGAAACTTCCGAGGAAAAAAGCGCAGAAATCCTTGCTGAGGAAAAAGAGACTTTGTTGGAGGCTCAAATAGGGGAATTTGACGACGTTGAAACAATGGATACCGTTGTTACCGAAGAATACGGTGCGGATCAGATTCAGGTCCTTGAAGGACTTGAGGCTGTTCGTAAACGTCCGGGTATGTACATAGGTTCAACAGGACCGAAGGGTCTTCATCACCTTGTTTACGAAATTGTGGATAACTCAATAGATGAAGCTCTTGCCGGCTACTGTACACATATCGAAGTCAATATCTTACCGGGAAACATAATTGAAGTAAGGGATAACGGACGTGGTATTCCGGTTGGAATAAATGAAAAAATGGGTGTGTCCACTGTCACGGTTGTCCTTACGGTTCTCCATGCCGGCGGAAAATTCGGCGGTTCGGGCTATAAAGTATCCGGAGGTCTTCACGGCGTAGGCTCGTCTGTCGTAAATGCTCTTTCGGAGTGGTTTGAAGTAGAAGTTTCGCAGGCGGGACACGTACATTATCAAAAATTTGAGATGGGTGTTCCTGTAGACGACCTTAAAATAACAGGAGATACAGAAGAAACAGGTACTCTCATTCGTTTCAAGGCATCTCCCGAGATATTCCAGGAAACTACGGAGTATGAATTTGACGTTCTTGAAAAAAGACTTCGCGAGCAGGCTTTCCTCAATGCCGGACTTAAGATTACACTTACGGACAGCAGAGAAGAGGAAGAACACAGGGAGGTTTATTGCTATGAGGGCGGTATAACCTCTTTTGTTGAACACATCATAGCAGGACGCGGCTTTACTCCGCTCCATGATACTCCCATCTCGTTTAATTCCGTTAAGGGTGACAGAGAAGTAGATATTTCTCTTGCTTATAACGACAGCTACAATGAAATAATTTATAGCTTTGCGAATAACGTTCGTACCATCGACGGAGGTACCCACGAAACAGGCTTTAAAACTGCGCTTACCCGTGTCTTCAATGACTACGGAAAGAAATACAATATTTTAAAAGACGGTGACAAAAAGCTTTCCGGTGAAGATGTCCGTGAAGGCCTCGTTGCTGTTATTTCCGTAAAGCTTACGGAGGCGGAGTTTGAGGGACAGACAAAGGGAAAACTCGGAAATACCGAGATGACCCCGCTCGTTTCAAAAACTGTCTATGACAAGCTCATGGAGTATTTTGAAGAAAATCCATCTGTTGCAAGAGCTATTTTCTCAAAAGCACTCGACGCATCGCATGCCAGAGAGGCAGCAAGAAAAGCAAGAGACCTTGCAAGAAGAAAAACGGCACTTGAAGGAAATTCACTTCCCGGAAAGCTTGCGGATTGTCTGGATAAGGATGCCGAGCTTACGGAATTGTATATCGTCGAGGGAGATTCCGCCGGCGGTTCCGCAAAGGAAGGCAGAGAAAGACAGTATCAGGCTATCCTTCCTCTTTGGGGAAAGATGCTGAACGTTGAAAAAGCAAGACTTGACAAGGTTATAGGAAATGATAAGCTTACACCGGTTGTTACGGCGCTCGGCACCGGAATCGGAGAGGATTTTGACCTTTCAAAGCTTCGTTACAATAAGATAGTCCTTATGGCGGATGCCGACGTAGACGGTGCCCATATCAGGACTCTTCTTCTCACGTTCTTTTTCCGTTATATGAGGCCTCTTATTGAGGAAGGGCACGTGTATATCGCACAGCCTCCTCTTTACAAGGTTTCAAAGGGAAAGAAATTTTTCTATGCCTTTTCCGATGAGGAAAGAGATGAAAAAATCTCCGAGCTGGGCGGCTCCTGTGATATACAGAGGTACAAGGGTCTCGGTGAGATGGACCCGGAACAGCTGTGGGAAACAACAATGGATCCGAAAACACGTATAATGCTTAAGGTTCATCTTGAAGACGCGATGGAAGCGGACGAAACTTTTTCAATTCTTATGGGAGATAAGGTTGAGCCACGTCGTGAATTCATTGAAAAGAACGCAAAATACGTACAGAATCTTGATGTCTGAGAGGAGGGGAAAGAAAAATGTCTCTTAAAAAAATGTCTGCTGAGATGCAGAAGAAAAAAGAACAGGAATTTCGTGAAAATCTCGAAACGTCCAAGGTCGTTGCAGTAGATCTCAACAATGAAATGAGAAAATCTTTCCTCGACTACTCGATGTCGGTTATCATACAGCGAGCGCTTCCGGACGTAAGAGACGGACTTAAGCCTGTACACAGAAGAATTCTTTATACTATGTTTGAAAACGGCCTTTCTCCGGACAAGCCGTACAGAAAATGCGCCGACACGGTAGGCTCCGTTCTCGGTAGATACCATCCGCACGGTGACTTGTCCGTATACGATGCCATGGTACGTCTCGCTCAGTCGTTTTCGATGAGATACACTCTTGTTGACGGACACGGTAACTTCGGTTCTATCGACGGAGATCCGCCGGCTGCATACCGTTATACTGAGTCAAGGATGAGTAAGATATCTCTCCGTATGCTACAGGATATCGATAAGGACACAGTTGACTTTATGTCAAACTATGATGACCGTCTTAAGGAACCGACGGTCCTGCCCTCGCGTTATCCGAACCTGCTTGTAAACGGATCAATGGGTATCGCCGTAGGTATGGCTACAAATATTCCGCCGCACAATCTCCGTGAGGTTATCAGCGGAATGTGTGCAGTCATAGATAATCCGGATATTGGGCTTCCCGAGCTTATGGAGCATATCCCCGGACCGGACTTCCCGACTTCGGGTATTATAATGGGACGCTCCGGAATAAGGGCGGCGTACGGAACAGGCAGAGGAAAAATAACTGTCCGCGCTCGTACGGAAATCGTTGAAAAGCCAAACGGACGCTATGAGATAAAGGTCACGGAAATTCCGTATACCGTAAACAAGGCAAGACTTATTGAAAGTATTGCGGACCTTGTTAAGGAAAAAAGGATAGAGGGTATTGCCGACGTAAACGACTATTCGTCCATGCACGGCATGTATATCTCGATAGACCTGAAGAGAGACGCAAATCCGAACGTTATTCTCAATCAGTTATTTCAGTATACGCAGCTGCAATCCTCGTTCGGTGTAATCAATCTCGCAATTGTTGACGGGCAGCCGAAAATCCTTACTCTTAAGGAAATCCTTGAGCAGTATATTGACTTCCAGAAAGAAATAATAACCAGGCGCACAAGGTTTGACCTCAAAAAAGCGGTCGAGCGCGCACATATTCTGGAAGGTCTTGCAAAGGCAATAGATATTGTCGATGAAATAATCGACACAATAAGACATACAAAGGGCGGAAAAGCGGAGGCAAAGCTCGCCCTTATAGAAAAGTATGGATTTGATGATCCGCAGGCAACGGCAATTGTAAATTTCCAGCTCGGTCAGCTTGCCGGACTTGAAATCAAAAAAATCATGGATGAGCTTGAAAATCTCCATGAAAAAATTGCGGAATTTGAAGATATTCTCGCAGATGAGTCAAAGGTTCTCACCCTCATAAAAGAGGAAGCACAGGCAATCGCAGATAAATACGGCGATGATCGCCGCACGGAGATCTGCAATGTATCCGGTGAAGTGGATATCGAAGACCTTATCCCCGAAGAGGCATGCGTTATGACTCTTACGCACATGGGATATATCAAGAGAATGGTGACAACAGAGTATCAGACACAGCACAGAGGCGGACGCGGTATTTCCGGTATGACGCAGAAGGAAGACGATGTAACGGAAACCATGTTTACGTGTTCCACCCATGACTTTGTCATGTTCTTTACAAATCTCGGACGTACCTACAGAATAAAGGGATATGAGATTCCGGAGGCGTCAAGACAGAGTAAGGGAACCAACATCGTAAATGTTCTTCCTCTCATGCCGGGCGAAAAAGTAACCTCAATGCTCCGTGTACCTGAGGTTGAGGGCGAAGAATATCTTTGCATGATGACAAAGAAGGGTATAATAAAACGTACACCTCTTGTTGACTATAAAAATGTAAGAAAGAGCGGCCTTATCGCCATAAACCTCGATGAAGACGACGAGCTTTCGTGGGTAAGACTTACAAGCGGTTCGGATGACCTTATTGTCGCAACCAAGGAGGGCATGAGTATTCGCTTTAATGAAACGGACGCCAGAACTCTCGGCCGTACGGCACGCGGTGTTAAGTCAATCACGCTCAAGAAAGAAAATGATGAGGTTGTAGGCTTTGACGTCATAAAGGAGAATGCCACAATTCTCACTGTTTCCGAAACAGGATACGGTCGCAGAAGTGTTCCGTCGGATTATAAAGTACAAAAGCGCGGCGGTTCGGGGCTTCTCAACTACAGGGTAAACAAATACGGCAAGGTAGCGGCCATTCGTGTTGTTGAACCGGAGGATGAAATAATTATGATTTCCTCAAGCGGAATAATCATAAGAATTGCCTCCGAGGAGATAAATTGTGTAGCAAGACCCGCAAAGGGAGTTAAGGTAATGAGAATTACGGGAGAAGATAAGCTCATTACGCTTGCTTCCATAAGAGAAGAATGGGAAAAGCAGGAGATTGTTACAACGGAGAACAATGAAGAAAGCAGCGAAGAAGAAAAAGCCGGGGAATAAATGACTTACTCTTTATAGATTGGTGTGATAAGTAAATTCCTATGAATAAGAAACAAAGAAATGAAGATGAGATTGATTTCAGCATATACCTTGAAGCATTAAATGAAGAAGAAAATGATGATAAAAGGCAGGATATAACGCCGGACGAAGAAAATATCTCTACAGCGGAACAGGAGCAATTTTTTGAGGATATTTCCGACAGTAGTTCCGATGAAGTTTTTGACGAAAAATCCGACGATACCGAAAAAGAGAAGCTTCCTCTCTCAAGCCGCATAAAGAACTGGTGGGCGAGAAGAGGAAAGGCTCAGAAGGTTATTATCATCATTGTAGCCGTTATTCTGGTTCTTGCGATAATCACGGGCGTGTTTGTCTGGTCAAAGCTTTCCCTTATAAAAAGAGACGACTTTGACGGAGACGAGGGTATAACATACGAAGATATCAACATAGAGGATATGGACAGTATCACGGATGCTACATCGCTCAATGACTATCTTAAAAAATGGGCTACAAACGGCGGCAAGAAGATGTCCGCGAGTTATGTCAAAAATGTTCTTCTTGTGGGACAGAGAGACGGACTTACGGACTCAATGATGCTTATTTCCGTGAACGAAAAAGCAAAGACCGTTTCCATGGTGTCCTTCTACAGGGACAGCTGGACGTATATCTCTCCGAACGGGAAGAAGGAGAGCTTCGGAAAGCTTAACTGGGCATACGGAAAAGGCGGAGTCAAGTGTCTTGTTGAAACTATCGAAAACGATTATAAGATTAAAATTGACGATTATGTTATGGTTGATACCGATTCATTTCCGCTGCTTATAGATGCGCTCGGCGGAGTTGACGTTAACGTTACCGAAAAAGAGGCAACATATCTCAACAACACATGGCGTGAGTGGACGTTTACGGGAAACCCCGTAAGCTTCAAAGCCGGAATGAATCATCTTAACGGCGAAAAAGCTCTTATGTTTTGTCGCATAAGGAAGCTTGACTCTGACGTCGGAAGAACCGAGCGCCAAAGAAGAGTTATATCGGCAGTTATGACGAGTTTTAAGGACGCCGGGGTTTCAAAGGTAAATAACGCAATCAATACACTTTTACCGAACGTAAAGACAAGCATGAGCAATTCGGAAATGCTGGGCTTTGCATCAAAGGCTGTTTCAAACGGCTGGCTTAAGTTCCCGATTTCTCAGGAGACCATGCCCACCGAAAGTACCGGAAAAATCGGAACGGCGGGTAACGGACAGTCCGTATGGCTCATTGACTATGAGGCGGCGGCTCATGAGCTCCAGATACTTCTTTACGGAAAATCAAATATCAATCTCTCGGAGGAGAGAAGCTCTCCGATTTCTTTGAAGAGTACGGCTTCACAGCCGCAGGGCAACAGCTACTCATATACGGGAAGCGCGACAAAGAAGAGCAATTATTCTCAAAACGTAAAACCTGCTCCGAGCACAGAGCCTCCTACAGAGGCTCCGAGTGAGAGCACGGAGACTACGGCGACATCTGATACGAGTCAGCCGACCGAAAGTGCGACTTTACCTCAAACTCCCGGTGAAACTAAGCCCGAAGAGAAAGTCGAACAAAATTAAATGCTATAAAAAATGAAAACTCCTTTTACCGCATAAGCAGGTAAAAGGAGTTTTTAAAATGAAATATTCGTTTGTAGGTGTGCTTCAGACATTTTCTTCACGGAAATCTATCACAATTTCATCACGGACACCCTCAAGCTTTTTATAGCTCACTCCCGCAGAATCAAGAATTCTCTTTGAAGCAATGTTTCCGGGGGTTCCGTTGTATTTGTCGGAAAGGTATATGATTTCCTTTATACCGCACTGAGCGATTGCCTTTGCACATTCATTGCAGGGAAAAAGAGCAACGTAAATTTTTGCACCCTCAAGATTTCTGCCGGAGTTGTTCAAAATAGCATTGAGCTCAGCGTGACAAACGTAGGGGTATTTGGTATCGTATTCGTCGTCACCGTCGCGGTTCCACGGAAAAATATCATCATTACAGCCAACAGGGAATCCGTTATAGCCTACGGACAGAATCTTGTTCTTATCATTTACAATACATGCGCCGACCTGCGTGTTAGGGTCCTTGCTTCTCATTGCGGAGAGCATGGATATGCCCATAAAATATTCATCCCAGGATATGTAATCTTCTCTTTTGCCCAAAACAACTCATCCTTTCAAAAATCTTCATGAAAAGATTTTAACAAAATATATAACTCATTGCAATAAGGCTTTTTTTAATGAAGAAAGTGTGATAATATTAAGCGGAGAGAAAAAGAAAAACTGGGGGAAAAGAAATGAATACAACAGAATTTCTTAACAGGGAGAACATGAAAAAAATTCTTATCCTGTGTTTTTGTGTAATCCTTATGTTTGTGGCATTTGAGAAAATAGAAGGAATTTTTTCGATAATCGGAAAGTTTATTGATCTTATTTTTCCGTTTATTCTCGGAGGATGCATCGCCTTCGTTTTCAACGTACCGCTGAAAAAAATTGAAGGAACTCTTTTCAAAAACAAGCCGGACTTTAAAGGAAAAAGAGCGATATCATATATCCTGTCTCTTCTTATTGTTATAGCTGTTTTGGGGCTTGCTACCTTTGTAATTGTTCCGGAGCTTATCGAAACCACAAAACAGTTGACCGATCAGGTCCCTGCTATTATAAAACAGGCGCAGGTTTTTATAACGGAATTTACGGAGAAAAATCCGGAGATTGAAAAGCTCACAAAGGACATCAATTTCGATTATGAGGAGCTTTACAAAAAGGTTATAACCGTTCTTACCGGTGCGACCGGGGTTCTTTCGTCAACGGTAGACTTCGTAGGCGGAATAGTAAGTGGATTTGCGACCTTCTTTATCGGTTTTGCTTTTTCGATTTATATCCTTTTCAGGAAAGAGGATCTTATAAGACAGTTTAAAAAGATTTTTTATGCGGTTTTTCCCGAAAAAGTTGTCGAAAGAATTATTTATATCTGCGAACTGTCAAACCGCACATTTTCAAATTTTATTACGGGGCAGTGCCTTGAGGCATGTATACTGGGCTTTATGTTCTTCTTAACAATGAGCATTTTCGGTATGCCGTATACGGTGCTTATAAGCGTTCTCATTTCCCTTACCGCACTCATCCCGATTTTCGGAGCGTTTATAGGATGTGCGGTGGGAGCGTTGCTTATACTCACGCAAAGTCCTAAGCAGGCTCTTATCTTTATTATCATGTTCCTTGTTTTACAGCAGATAGAGGGAAACCTCATCTATCCGCATGTTGTAGGCGGCTCTGTGGGGCTTCCGTCCATATGGGTACTGGTTGCGATAACCATAGGCGGAGACCTTATGGGAATTGCGGGAATGCTTGTTTTCATCCCACTTTGCTCTGTTCTTTATTCCTTGTTCCGTGACTTTATCAACGGAAAGATTGATAAAAGGGGAATTCCCAAAGAAAAATATGAGGAAAAGAAGCTTGTTCCTAAAACGGAAACCGCAGAGAGTGAAACATAAGAAGGCTTTAACAGAAAAACCGTGATTTCGAGGAGAAATCACGGTTTTTATTTATAAATGTTTCGGAGCTTGCGCACCGGGTTTTGCATACACGGTTTGGCTTAAACCGTTTTTATTTCATTGCTTCCTCAATGGCAACTGCGCAGGCAACTGTTGCACCGACCATCGGGTTGTTACCCATACCGATAAGACCCATCATTTCAACGTGAGCCGGAACGGATGAGGAGCCTGCAAACTGAGCGTCGGAATGCATACGTCCCATGGTATCCGTCATACCGTAAGAAGAAGGACCTGCAGCCATGTTATCAGGATGAAGTGTACGTCCTGTACCGCCGCCGGATGCAACTGAGAAATACTTAACTCCGTTTTCAACACACCACTTTTTGTATGTGCCTGCAACGGGATGCTGGAATCTTGTCGGGTTAGTTGAGTTACCTGTGATAGAAACTCCGACATTTTCAAGCTTCATTATTGCAACGCCCTCGGGTACATTGTCAGCGCCATAGCAGCGTACGTCGGCACGTGGACCGTCCGAATATGCGGTTTTTGAAACAACCTTTACGGTTTCTGAGTACGGATCAAACTCTGTCTTGCAATATGTGAAGCCGTTTATTCTTGAAATAATCATTGCAGCGTCTTTTCCGAGGCCGTTGAGAATAACCTGAAGAGGCTTTGTTCTTACCTTGTTTGCGTTAAGGGCGATTTTGATGGCACCCTCGGCTGCCGCAAAGCTCTCGTGACCGGCAAGGAAGCAGAAGCATTCGGTTTCTTCTGAAAGGAGCATCTTTCCGAGGTTGCCGTGTCCGAGACCTACCTGTCTGTTATCTGCAACAGAGCCCGGAATACAGAATGACTGTAAGCCGATACCTATTGCGGCGGCAGCGTCGGCTGCTTTTGTGCAACCGGACTTGATTGCTATAGCCGAGCCTACGGTATAAGCCCAAACAGCGTTTTCAAAGCAGATAGGCTGTGTGCCTCTTACGATTTTGTCAACATCAATACCCTTTTCGAGAGTGATTTCCCTGCACTCCTCAATAGAAGAAATGCCGTATTCTTTAAGAACCCCGTTGATTTTATCAACGCGTCTTTCGTAGTTTTCAAATAATGCCATTTAAGATTTCCTCCTTCCCGAATTATTCTTTTCTTGGGTCAATGTACTTCTTGGCATCTGCGAATCTGCCGTAGGTACCGATTGACTTGTTGTATGCGTCGTTAGGTGTGTCGCCGTTCTTGATGAAATCTGTCATCTTTCCGAGAGACACAAACTCGTATCCGATTACCTCGTTGTTTTCATCAAGAGCGAGTCTTGTTACATAGCCCTCAGCCATTTCAAGATAACGAACACCCTTGAGTCTTGTTCCGTACATGGTTCCTACCTGTGAACGGAGGCCTTTACCGAGGTCCTCGAGACCGGCGCCGACAGACAATCCATCGTCGGAAAATGCCGACTGAGAACGGCCGTATACTATTTGAAGGAAGAGCTCACGCATAGCGGTGTTGATAGCATCACAAACAAGGTCTGTGTTAAGAGCTTCGAGGATAGTCTTTCCCGGGAGAATTTCCGATGCCATAGCAGCGGAGTGTGTCATGCCCGAGCAACCGATTGTTTCAACAAGAGCTTCTTCGATGATACCGTTTTTGATATTGAGTGAAAGCTTACATGCACCCTGCTGAGGAGCACACCAGCCTACACCGTGTGTGAAACCAGAGATATCCTTGATTTCATACGCCTTAACCCACTTTCCCTCTTCGGGAATAGGAGCCGGACCGTGGTTGGGACCTTTTGCAACCACGCACATGTTCTGAACTTCTGACGTGTAATTCATAAAGTCAAAATCCCCTTTCATCAATAATCATTAAAACTAAATATAATATTAATGAGTTACAATAAGATTATACATATAAAAAGGAGTTTGTCAAACAATTGACAAACTCCAGACGGATATTTTTAATTTACAAAATGAGTATCTGAAATCTTTTTTTCCACAAAGTCAAGAACCGTGGAATAAATCTTGCTTCCTTCCTCTATAAAACGAGGCTCATCTTCTTTTCTGCAAAGCATGGCAAAGGCTTCACCGATATCCTTTGGGATATCCGATCCCCCTTTTCGAACACTGAGATAATAGAAAGAAAAGGCAGGACTGTTAACAATGGAATCATAAAAATCCAGTTTTTTATGACTGAGTGACTCATGAAGAGAGTTTATCGCAATAGTTGACAGCTGCTGTGACGGAAGATAATAGTTGAGTGCGGCTTCCGTTGAGAAAAGAACCAATGCGCACACCTGATGAAAGAATTCATCTGACAGGAAGCTTTCTTCGATTCTTTCCCGAAGCTCGCTCTCAAAAGATATGTCCGCAAGCCTCATGCCGAGCTCTTTTGCCTTTTCAACATTTCCGTTTTGTCTGTGATAATTCATACCCTCAACGAAGGAGAGGATATCACAGTCGTTACATGAGTTGTTTGCAGGTCTGAAAATTTTGATGTCACTGTCTTCTCTGTTGTTCGGCAAGCTTATTCTCCTTACTTTTTGCGTTACTTATTTTTCGCTTTCCTTTGCCGCTTCCTTTGCAGCAGCTTTTTTCCTTGCTCTCCTCTGCTTTGCCTGATAACCCATAAGGGCTGTAAGATTTTCCTCGGGTGTAACATAGTCGGCAAGGTGATTGATTTTTGAACCGTACATGCCGTGGAAGTCCGAGCCTCCGGTTGTAAGCAAAGAGTGCTTCTTTGCAATAGCCAGAAGTTTTTCAACGTCCTCTTCACTGTTCCTAGGATGCCATACTTCAACACCGTCAAGCCCCTTTTCAATAAGAGCGGGCAGTATGTCGAAGTTATCATATGCGCCGGGATGTGCGAGCACGGCTATTCCGCCGGCCTCGTGGATGGCTTCAAGAACTTCAAGAGGCTCAGGGAACTTAGGCTGCACAATGATGTTGTCGGGATTGTCCTTACTGAAAAGGTCGGTGTACATGTTTCCGAAGATCTCAGTAGAATATCCGCACTCCATAAGTGCATGCAGGATATGTTGTTTGTAAATGTTAGTTGAGCCTGCCGCACATTTGAGAACAAGCTCCGAAGAAATCGGATAGCGTTGAGCCGCTTTTACAACCATAAGCTGACTTGCTTTTCTTCTTGCAAGAGAGTTACGTCTGCAAAGGCCCTCAAGTCTGTCCGGATTTTCCACAAGGTAGCAAAGAATATGTACCTTTTTTTCATGTTCTGCATCAAAAGCAGAAATCTCTACACCAGGTACTACTGTTATACCGTGGCGCTCTCCGATAATTTTACCCCTGACAGTACCGGCAAGGCAATCGTGGTCTGTAATTGCAATGGTATCGACACCGCTGCGCTTAGCGAGAAGAATAAGGTCTTCAATACCAAGTGAGCCGTCGGAAAGTCGGGTATGACAATGTAAATCTGCCGGCAAAAAAATTCCCCCATCTAAAATAAAGTCAATTTATACAAAATTATTATACTATATTTGTTAGATATAATGCAAGAAAAATCTATTGCATATGCAGAAGATATGTGATACAATTTGCGTTTATAAAAAAACAGAGACCTTATCGGGAAAAAATACCCGTAGGTTTCTGTTTGTTTACGGTGATTTTATTGTTGTTAACAGGAAGCTTTCGTCTTATACAGATGTGGTTTCAATGGGAATGCGGATACCGCGCGGCCTGTTTGCCCATACGGTTATACCGATTAAAACAGAGAGAATACCTGTAATCAAAACAGACAAAACCGAGAGAATTACAGTAAATTTTTTCAAAACAAACACCCTCCTTTTGATAACATATTTTATCATAATACAGGATAAATTGCACCACAATATTATTTTGTTATCCGAAATTTTTTAATTTGTAAAAAAAGTTCTTGCATTTGATTTGGTGTGGTGTTATAATTCCATTTGTCGTAAGTCGGTGTTTATAACAGTGAGGGTCCACCCGTTCCCATCCCGAACACGGTAGTTAAGCTCACTAGTGCCGAAAATACTTGGAGGGCAGCCTCCCGGGAAAATAGGTCGATGCCGACACGAAAAAAACAACTGACCTCAGGGTCGGTTGTTTTTTTTTTACCTAAGTTGTATAATTCTTACTGTATTTTTCTTGAAAGGACTTTTTTAATGAAAAAAAGGATTATTTATTTTACGAATATACTTCTGATTGCAGTGATGCTTTTTACTTTTTCCTCCTGCAAAGGAAAAACACCGAAAGCGGATACCGCTCTTTCGGTAAGTGAAAAAACCATCGGAGCGGACATTTATACGTATTATCTTGATGAAGTGCTTAAGGGTAGCAACGCGGACCTTTCCGAAAAGGAAGCAAAAGAGCATGCGGAAAAGAGTTGCCTTGATTACATAAGGATAAATACGGAGTTTAAGGCACGCGGTCTTGAGCTCTCATCTTCACAAAAATCGGATATCGCCGGCTCCGTCAATTCCCTGTGGAACACATACGGAGGCTACTATACAAAAATAGGTGTTTCAAAGGAAACTCTCACAAAGGTAAAGGAAAGTGCCGCTTACAAGGATGCGCTTATAGAAGACATATACGGTGCTGACGGTGACAAGGCTATTTCCGAGGACAGTAAAAAGGAGTATTTTGGCGAAAACTATGTATTCTTTAAGGCTATTTCGGCATATCTTCTGACATCTGATGATAAGGGAAATACGGTGCCTCAGAGTGATGAGGCTGTTTCGGAGATCCGAAAAAAATTTGATGAGCTTAAGGGGAAAATAAGTGATGACGAAACCATAGATGCCGTAAATCTTGAGTATGTAACCGGAAACGGAGGCACCGCCGAGTCGGAAATGCCAGTTTTGTATACGACAAAAAATGATACATCTTATCCTAAAAGCTTTTTTAAAGATGTTTCCGAATTGGAGGTTGACGGTGTTGCCGTTTTAAAGTACGAGGACTATATCTTTCTTGTACAGAAAAAAGACGGCTCTTCCCTCTACTCAAATTACGCCGCAGACGTTCTTACAAACATGGCGTCCGACAAGCTTTCCGAGTATCTGGATTCAGTTTACAAGGATGCAAAAATATCCGGTGAAAACGGGGTCGAAAAGCGGTGTTTTGACCGAATCCAAAAAATACGGAGTTCATAAAAAGGACATAATTTTTCTCAACATAACGACCGAATGAACGGCTTTTTCTGCCGTTCATTCTTTTTTTGTCTTCTTTTGGCCTCGAAAAGTATTCTATATATAGGGGGACTTTTTTTGAAGGGAGTTTTCGACTTGCGTTTAGGAGTACTCGATGACGACAAAATTTTTGTGTCCAGATTTGAGAAAATTATGAGAAATTTTTACGACGACAAAATAACCTTTTTGGACTTTCCGGGAATAAAAAAAGCTCAGATTGCTGCAAGAGAAAAATTGATTGATGTTTTTCTCATTGACAGAGAAAGGGTATCGGAAACCATAGTATCAAATATTGAAAAGAACTGTGCAGTTGTGGTTTTGACTGATGACCCCGATTATTCTGATCCGTTTTTTATCACCGCTTGTAAATACCAGAGTGCAGACAAGTGGTCGGCACTTTTTTCAGAGCTTTGCGGAAACGGCTGTGCCGACTTGGGCGGAGGCACAGCCGATACGCAAAAGCCGGGGAAAAGAGCCTTCTACTTGTTTGCCTCGGCGAGCGGAGGAGTGGGTACGACCTCCGCCGCCGCAGCGTTTTGCTGTTTTCTTGCGGGAAGGGGAAAACCACCGCTTTATCTGAGCGGTGAGGCCTTCCCGTCGACAAAACGCTGCTTCTCCGGAAAGGGGGCAGGTTCTTTCGATGAAGTTCTCTCTTCATTGAAAAGAAAAAGAACCGAACTTCCCGCTGTAATAAAAAAAGTTGTTTCTGTTGACAGTAAGACCGGTATTTACTTTTTTAACCCCGGGAAGTCGGCAGCGGAGGTTTTCTCCCTTTCCGGAGAAGAGTATGTAGAGATATGTGATGCGGTTCTTAACAGCGGAATTGCAGAAGCAGTGGTATTGGATATGACCTTTGATGCCACGGAGAATATTGTTTTGCCGCTCATAAATGCGGACAAAATTGTCCTTGTTACAAACGGAACGGAAAATGCAAATGATAAGCTTTTAAGGTTTGCGGAGGTGGTTCCGGAAATCTGCTCGTTTTCCTCTGAAAAGTTTAACGAAAAGACATATCTTCTTTATAACAACTTTTCAAACGAGTCATCCGTGATTCCGGATACGGATATCGTATTCGGAAAACTCGGAGGAATGAACCACATAAGAAAAAAGGAAGAAAGCCATCACGGAGAAGAAAAGGAAAAATTTCTTTACGGAGAGGGAAAAAGAAAAGGTTTTCGCGGAGAGGAAAAAGAGAGAAGCTTCAGCGAAGAAAAAGAGAGGATTTTTATTGAAAAGCTTTCCCGCGAGGGAAGCGCAGCCTTTTTACGGCTTACGGAGGTGTAGGGCTTGTACGAAAAAATTCGGGAGGATCTTTACAGATTCAATTCCCTGGCGGATTTATCCGATGACGAACTGATAAAGGTTATAAACAGCATTGCGCTCAGACACTGCAAGAACAAGAAGTTTTCTGTATCCGAAAGGGATGCGATAGTCAGGAAGGTTTTTTGTTCCGTGCGGGGGCTCGGTGTCCTGGACGAGCTTTTGGCAGATGATGATATTTCGGAAATAATGGTCAACTCGTATGATGAGCTTTTTATTGAAAAGCACGGAAGGGTGGAAAAAAGCGAGGTTTCATTTGACAACGAAAAAGAGTTGATGGACGTCATACAGCGTATTGTCGGCAGGAGCGGAAGGGAGGTAAATACAGCAAATCCCATTGTGGATACAAGGCTCCCCGGCGGCGAGCGGGTAAATGTAGTTCTTCCGCCCATATCCATACGGGGTCCCGTAATGACTGTCAGAAAATTTCCGAAAAAAAGGATAACGATAGAGGAACTCATAGACAATGGTACGCTCACGGATGATGCGGCGCAGTTTTTGAAAAGAACGGTCGAAGAAAAATGCAATATTTTTATAAGTGGAGGGACAAGCTCCGGAAAAACCACTTTTTTAAACGTTTTGTCAGACTTTATCCCTGAAAATGAGCGAATAATCACAATAGAGGATTCTGCGGAACTTCAGCTGAGCGGAATAAAAAACCTGATACGCATGGAGGTAAGGAATGCAAATACCACCGGAAACGGAGAAGTCGGTATGAAGGAACTTATACGGACGTCACTTCGAATGAGACCCGACAGGATTATAGTCGGAGAAGTACGCGGGGAGGAGGCTTTGGATATGTTGAACGCGATGAATACAGGACATGACGGCTCCCTTTCAACAGGACATGCAAACAGCAGCTACGATATGCTCTACAGGCTGGAATCGATGATTCTGCAAAGCGGCATATCCTTTCCTCTCAGGGCGGTGCGGCAACATATTTTCAGCGCCATAGACATAATCGTCCATCTCGCGAGAACGTCGGACGGAAAACGCAGAGTGGTGGAGATTTCCGAAATTGAAGCTATAAAAGATGATAATTTTCTTTTCAATACGCTTTATTGCCATGACGGTGGAGCATTAGTGGAGACCGGACAGAGGGTGAAGAGGAAGAAATAATGATTAAAAAAAGATTCTTAAAGGAGTATTGCGGAAAGAAATACGGACTGAAAGAGTATTTCACTGGTTTTGCAATAGGTTTTGTTTTCGGATTTATCGCCTCCGCGGCGATGTACGGAAACACCGTAGTATGCGTTGCCTTTTCGACGGTATCCGGATTTTTTTCTTCGTTTGTTTTTGTGAAAAACCGTATAAAACACAGAAAAAAGTTGTTTATAAGTCAATTCTGCGATTATCTCGACAGTCTTTCCGGAGCTCTTTCCTGCGGAAAGAATGCACATGATTCTTTTCTGAGTGCGAATGGTGATATGCATGAACTGTTCGGCAAAGCGTCTCCGATCTGCTGTGAAAGTCAGAAGCTTGTAAGAGGACTCAGTATGGGTCGCAGTATAGAGGATCTGCTCTATGAGATGGGAAGGAACTCACTTTGCGAGGAGGCGCAGATTTTCGCCGACGTGTATTCAATGTGCAACCTATACGGAGGAAACTTAAAGGAGATTGTTATTGATAGCAAAAATACATTGCTTGAAAAGACCGCGATTGAAGCCGAGATAGGGACTGCACTTGCCGGGCCGAAAAATGAACTGAACATAATGGCGGCAATGCCCTTTGTTATCACGGCTTGTATGAGATTTTTTAAAGTCGGCGGAGTTTCAGGCGAGGTAACCCTTCTCAGTATTTTCATCACATGTGTTTTTCTGATTTCTTATGCTATAGGGCTGAAAATCGTGGATATAAAGGTCTGAAGGAGGTTTTGTATGGAGAGTAAGATTAAATGGCTTTTTGTTGCTTTATCCTTTTTCTTTTTTCTTACGGATTTTTTTATCCTTGTAAGGTATCGAAGATACGGGTCGCAGAGAACCGGTCTGAAGATTTTTATACTGGAAAAATATTTTTATCTCGGAGCGTCAATCCGCAGATTCTTTCGTGTGTCGTCGAAGAGATATAAGCAAAGGCTAAGACTGCTTTCGGAGCTTTTCGATGAAACGGAGGCTGTGAATACGGCCATGTCCATGACCAATGCTCCTTTCACGTATTTTGCGCTGGCTTTACCTTTGATAGCTGTCGTTGCTTCGCTCGTAGGAATCGGGATTTATACATCGCTCATGCTTTTGCTGGTCGTGTTTATGTGCGTGTATCCGGACATATGGCTACGTATGCGTGTAAAGGAAAAAAATGAAGCGATTTTATCACAGTTTTCAGGCATGGTACTTAAGATGTACATGCTTGTAAGGATAGGAGTTCCCTCAAGCGTTGCGTTTGAAAAAATCGCCGCGTCGTCAACAGGCTTTTTATATGAAGAGATGTTGAAGGTCGTAAACGATGTATCTACGGGAATTTCTTACGGGGACGCGCTTGAAGCCTTTCGGGCTCGCTGCAGCTGTAAAGAGGTGAGGAAATTTATCTCTGCCTATAAACAAAATCTTACCCTCGGCGGAGCAGATTTTCCGGCTCTTTTGAATGAGATGGCTGAAAACGCTTTTTCAACTCGGAAAGAAAGGGCAAAGCTCAAAGGAAATATGGCTTCACAGAAGCTGCTTTTTCCTACAATGATGATGTTTGTAGGTGTTTTGATAATGGTTATAGTTCCGTCTTTTGAAAATATTTTTTCTTGAAAAAGAAAAGAAAGGTTAAAAGGAGAGTATATGTATGAGAATTTTCAGAAATTTTATAAAAGGGTTGTTTTTTGATGACAGCGGAGAGATAAACATCATTTCGATGGTGCTGATAATTATTGTAGTTATTGCACTTGTCGCTATTTTTCAGGACGAAATGACGGATATCGTTACAAGGATGTTTGATAAGATACGGGAGTCAATGGGAGTCTGAGATGAGAGAGAAAAGCTGCAGAGGAGCTGCCGAAATAGTTGAATTTTCTTTTGTATTTCCATTGGTGATGCTCACGGTGTTGGTTCTTTTTTACTTCATTTTCGTTGTTTTTCTCAAGGTACATATCTATAACCTTGCGTTTAAAGCTGCCGACGAAATAGGAGACCTTGGCGGAGCCGAAAGTGCTTACGGCTTTTTTGACGGAGGCGGCATTCACGATAAGGAGCTTGAAAAAGTAAAGAAAGATTTTCACAAAAGACTTGAGGGCTGCCGTATTCTTCCCGGGGTAAAGTTTACGGACAGCGTCATTGTTGAGTCGAAGAAAGGGTTTTTCAAGGCTGTTGTGACAGTGGAGACAAAAATTTCAGACAAGTTCTGTTTTAAGACCGTAGTGGAGAAGGATATACATAATCCTGCCGAAAAAATGAGGGCTGTGGAGATTTTAAAAACTGCCGGATGTGACTTTGAGGGGTTGAAGGATATTTATGATGCGATTTTTTGATAAAAGCAAAGGGGCTGTTTCGGTTTTCCTTATAATGATTATGCTTCCGATGTACTCTTGTGTGTCGCTTGCAGTTTATGCAGTGCGCCTGAAGAGCGCGGAAAATGAATTTAAAGAGATTATGGGACTTACGGCAAACGCCGCTTTATCCGACTATGACCGTACACTCATGGAATTATACGGTCTTACCGCGTTTTCGTATGACGGCAAAAGTCGGGAGGAGTACAAAAAACTCGTTTTGCAAAATTATCCGGAAACCAAGGAGTTTTTTATATCTTTATCCGATGAGATGATGCTTTCAAGGCTTGATAATTATGAAAAAGCGATAAAAGCGTCAATGATTTATAAAGCTCCTTACAACTGGGTTTCCCTTGTTTCTCAAAAATTTTCTCTTTTTACACAGCTTTCGCAAATTGAACGGGTTATAAAAAAGTGCTCAGGGTATTTTAAGGTCATTTCGGGAACCGGGGACAGCGTCATGGATATTTATTCATCTATTGCGGCGGTAAACCTTAACGAATCAAATTCGGATATAGTAAAAAAACTGAAAAATATCATGAGATCCGCGCAGGCTCTGACAAGCGATCTTGAAAAAATCGACAGGGAGGCTGCTGCATTAAAGGCGTCCATAGATGAAATAGAAAACAGGGAGCTGAAAACTCTTTTGGAAACAGACTGTAATTCTTCCTCCGATTATCTTTCCACCGACTCACTTAAGGAGTTTCAAACAAAGATAAATGAGGATATCGACAGAATTACAAGCCTTGATGATAAGGCTTCTTTGTCTGACCTGTCCTTTACGGAAAGCGCATTTTATGAGTATGTAATCGTATCCGGTGCCGAAGGAAAAAAGACGGAAGGTGACGGGGATAGTAAAACCTTTAAAGACTCTTTGGCAGAGATTGAAAAGTTTGATTTAAAGGATTTTGCAAAAAAAGTCTCCGACACAAGCATAAGAACACTTGTTTCCGAGGATATTTATTCAAGAATCATCGGATCTTCCGCAAAGGACGACAGTTTTTCGTCCCTTTCCGGGCTTTCGGGCATAGGTCTCTTTCAGGCATATGTCGCCGAGTTTTTTTCTGACAGGTTCACCTGTCTTACCTCAGAAAACACGGAGAAGCTTTGGCTTCCTGAAACGGAATATCTTCTTTTCGGGAACGAAAATATGCGTACAAATGTCGAACTCTGTATTGACAGTATATTTGCGATAAGAATGATTCTGAACTCGGTGTTTGCATTGACCAATACAAGGATGAGACAGACGGCACTTTCCGTTGCCGCTGCGGTCGCCGGTATGACCGGACCGGGTGTATCCGTTACAAAGAATCTCATTTTACTCTCGTGGGCTGCGGCGGAATCAGTAACGGATACATACCTTCTTTGCAGGGGCGAATCGATTCCCGTATACAAAACCATGGCAACGTGGAACCTCACCCTCGAAAATGTTCCGAAGCTTCTGGAGGCGGGTATAACGTCATTTGGCGGAAAGGTCGTTGACGACGTCTTTTCGCAGATTGAACAGTTTTCCGCAGGCAATGTATCTAAGGTTAGCAAAGCTGTTTCGGGATACATCGAAACCACTTCTCACGGTATTGCGGAATCAATTGCATCGACAGTTGCAACGCCCGTGGAAAACAAAATAACACTTCTTATCTCAGGGGTGAAGGTTAATTACAGCAGGGAGGATATAAAAAGGCTCCTGAAAAAAATAGCAGATGATATCCCGTGTGACTCGGATGCCGTGAGGATGGCAAAGGACTTTTTCTGCGCTGAGTGCCTTGACAGCCTGGCTTCGTATATCTATGAGAGGCTTCCCGGAGTTTTCTCATCGGATGAAGATCTTTATAAAAGAGCCTATGCCGAGATAAAGGGAGCAATTGATTCCGTATACGAAAGGATTATGGAAAAAATAAACTCAGAGCTCAAGCGCGCGGAGAAAAAGGTTAACGATGAAATATCAAAAATGCTGGGTTCCGCAAAGGGAGATATCAAAGGGAGATTGAGAGATACACTTGATGAGTATACGAAAGAGGTTTCTCTGTTTGCGGGAGAGAAAAAAATAAATACCTCAGGCAAGGGCGAGCTCATCTCATCTTCTTTTATGAACACCTCGGGAGTCAGCATGTCATACGAGGACTATCTGAAGTTGTTTCTTTATCTGCGTCTTTTAGGAGAAAACTCGAAGAGAAACATCCTAAAGAGGAGTCAGATTATCGTTCAGCTGAACTGTGAAAACAAAAAGAGAGGCTTCAATATTCTTAACTGCGGTACGGGAGTAAGACTTGGAGGTAAAATCCATGTTTTTGAAAAAGAAATTGTATTTGAGAAAACATATTCTTACTGATTTTTTCAAGGAAAAGGGCGGAGCCTACTCTGTAGAGGCGGCTTTGTCGTTAAGTGTTTTTACTGCTCTCATGATGATGCTCATAAGCCTTATCCCGGTTGTTCAGGTGAAGGCCGTGATAGGACACGCCGCGAATGAGGTGTCAATGGAGTTGTCCGAAAGAGCATATGACACAGAGAGGTTTTTTGAAGAAAAGGGAGAATGGAGGGATACGGAGGATTGGTGCAGGGAATTGATAAGAGAACGTCTTAAGACAGAATCAATCGATCCCGGCGGATGGCTCAGAAAAAAGGGGATTAAGGAAGGCCTTTACGGACTGGATTTTTCCGGATCTGAAATACTTGACGGAGACAGCGAAATTGATATCTCTCTTGAGTATGAAATAGAGATAGAAATGTTCGGTTTTGTTGAAAAAAATGTTCATGTAAAAAAAGAAGCAAAAACCAAAGCATGGCTGCCCTATGACTTTTCATTTGAGAGTATTGAGGAAAAAGAAGGAAAGGGAATCTGGCAACAAAATAACTTTGTCAGAGGAAAATACTTTGTAAAAAGAATAAAGGCTCTTCAGGGCGAAAAAGCAGTGAAGAGCGGGCAGGGTATAGACCTCTATGACACCGGTACAGGCACGGTATCTGAAATTTTTTCCATGAATATTTTTTCCTCTTCTTATCTTTTAGAAGCTACTTCCGGCGGAGAATCCTCAGGGGAAGCTTTTCCGAAGGGAGAAGCCTTCAGCGGTGAGAAGGAGATAAACATCGACGCCGTTTTAAAGCAATTTGAAAAATACATAGAAGACTTTGAATATGATATCGCCACGTTGGACACCTTGGAGATGGAAAACGGAAAAAAGATTAAGCCTGAAATAAAGAGAAAAGAGCTTGTCGTGATTTTTCCGCTTGAAGCGCAAAGCCCCGTATACTCCGGTGTGCTTGATGCGATTTTTATCGAACTGAACGAGCTTTACGGAACGGAGGCAACTATATATTATCTTGAGGAGGCAAAAGTATGAGTATTGATAAGATATTTACACTGGCAGTACTGGTTTTTCTTATTGCGGCAGCAGTGAAGGACATAAAAAGCTATAATATTCCGGACGTGGTGAGTATTTTGATTTTTGTGACCGGAATAGTAAAAATCATAGTTTTATCCGAAATGAGAAAGGGCTCTGCTGCCGGATTGCTTTGCGCGGTGATTCTGACATTTGTATGCAAGCTTGTGATGAAGGACGGATTCGGGTTCGGAGACGTAAAACTCATCATTGCACTGGGATTTTTTATGGGAATCGACAGGTTCCTTCCCTTTATGGCGATTACATCGGTCGTTGCCGCCGTGACGGTTGTAGTTATGCTGATTTTTAAAAAGATGAAAAGAAAGGATGTCATTCCCTTTGCTCCCTTTGTTGCGGCGGGATATTTTTTCAACATGATTTTTTTGCACTTTGGAGGTCGAATAGTATGATGAGTGGAGTAAACAAGGAAATGTTTTATACGGCAAAGCTTTATCTTGATAAGCTGTCAAACGGAATTGATCCTGTCGAAAACGTGGAGGTGCCGGAGGACTCGGTGCTCAACGATGTAAATCTCTGCAGAATGTTTAACTTTGTCTCCTCCGTTCTTGATGAGGTCATAAAAAATAACTGTATGGTTTCTATACCAAACAGCAAAAAGAAAAAATTTTCAATTACGGAGCAGCAGCGAAGCCGTATCAGTATTTCTGAGACACCCGTAAAGCTTACCGCTATCTCTCACAGGATAGAACGTGTTTTGCCGCCGGATGTAAGGACTGTTTCCGGAATACGGATGGCACAGTGGCTTGAAAATGAAGGTCTTTTGACCAGTGTAATAAAAAACGGTCGTGTCCACAGAGAGGCCACGACCGCAGGAAATGCGTTGGGTATTGAAACGAGGTTTGTAAAACAGGGAGGTAAAGACCTTTACTCAAACTACTATGATGAAAACGCGCAGGCCTTCATCATAGCGAATCTTGAAAGTATTTCGGCTCTCAGATAAGAGAAACCTGTTATTTTACATATAATTCAACCGCCTTCTGCATGACGGTATTTGCTACCGGTATGGCGGAGCCCATTCCGGTACTTCCGCTGTTTTCGAGAACAACTACTATTGCAAGGGGAAGGTCCGATCTCTGCGAATAGCCGACAAACCATGCATGAGGCTCTTTTCCGGCGACCTCTGCCGTCCCGGTTTTACCGCACATCTTAAGGTTTGGGAAGCGGGAGTCCCTGTAATAGGTCTCAACGTTGTTCCTCAGCATATCATTGAGCCTTTTGGCGGGAACAGAGCCCATGTACCCGATCTTTGAAGTAGATTTACCCTTTATGACGGTCGGTCTCGGAGTGTAACCGGTTCCGTTTGCAATTGCGCCGAGAATGGTTATCTCATGGCAGGGATTTACGAGAGTGGTGTACTGTCCGATTCCTGCCCAGCCTCTGTCGATAGAAGATGCTTCAGAGAGATCGATTCTGCTTTTTGCACATGTGAAGTTGTCCACGGTGAGAGGCTGATTAAAGCCGCATTCTTCAGCTGTTTTTGTGAGCTTTTCATTCCCGAGCTCAACTGCGATTTCCGCAAAGGCGGAGTTGCAGGAGTGACTGAGGGCCTTATTAAAGTCTATGGTACCGTGTACTCCCATACACTTTACCTTGCTTCCGGCGGAGTTTACATATGCTCCGTTACATGTGAAGGTTCTGGTAGTGATATCCGGAATGTTTTCTATAGCACTGCAGGCTGTGATAATCTTGAAGGTTGAGCCGGGGGTATAAACTCCGGAAAAGAATCTGTTTAAGTAGATACCTTCGTACTTTCCGGTAGAGTCGGTGTTGATATCCGCCGGTTTTTTGTATATGTCATAGGTCGGCAGAGAAACCGCGCAGAGGATCTCTCCGGTTTTGTAGTTATAAACGCCTACGGTTCCTTTGTTTTTACCCATAGCCTCCATGGCTGTAACGGAAAGTCTTGAGTCTATGGAGAGCTGAACATCGTTTCCGGCACCGTTCTTTTTAAGCGTATATACGCCGTTTATAAGGCTGTATCCCGTGAGTTCTGACTTGAAGGCACTCTGGATGCCTGTTGAGATGAATCCGGTGGTATCACCTACGACGTGGAGGGTGGCCTTTCTTATCTGTTCATTTTCGTTGTAGCGGCGTTCTCCGTCTACCGTTTCCGCGAGTACCGTTCCGGTGCGGTCGGTAACCTTACCGGCAGCAAGAAATTCACCGCCCGAGTACAAATGCTTGTTGTAATCCTTTACAACCCATTCGGACGCATGAATCTGCATGGTGAAAAACAATGTAACAATGCCCGCAAAAAATGCTATGGCGAAGGCATAGAGCCAGTACGATCTTTTAAATATCTTATTCATTTTTTACCTCCTGCCCATGTCCGGTTGTCAGCCGCCTTTATGAAGGAGAGAAGAGCCCAGCAGGAGATGGTGCTGGAGCCTCCGCGGCTCACAAACGGAAGAGTAACTCCGGTGAGAGGAAGAAAATCGGTAACACCGAATATGTTGAGTGCCGCCTGGAAAAGGAAAAGACCTCCGGCAGCACAGCTTGCTATCGAGTAAAAGGCGCTTCGAGAGCCTTTCGCACATCTTAGACTGTGAATAAAAATAAAGATAAATGAAAGAGCAATGAGGAAGGCGATAAGCATACCCCATTCTTCACATACAACACCAAACACAAGGTCTTCGGTGGCAGCAAAAACCTTTTTGAGTTCTCCGTTACCTATACCGAGACCGAGTAGACCGCCGCTTGCGGAATATGTCAGTACACGTGTTTGCTGATAACCCCTTCCGTCGGCGTATTCCCATATATGGCGGTATGCCTTGAATCTTGAAATGACGTAATCGGAACGCATAAGGACAACAAGTCCGGCAATCATTGCCGCTCCCATACACAGGAAGATGATTGTACGGATATCACCGGAACGTAAGAACGCTATGACGATGAAGGTGAAGAAGAAGATAAGTGCGGTTCCGAGATCTCTCATAAGGAAAAGCAACGCGATGCATACCACGGAAAAAATAACATATGCCGTAAGATGTCGGGTTGACTGAAGCTTTTCGAGAGTTGCCGCGCCCACAAAGATAAAGGCAACCTTTACAAGCTCGGACGCCTGAATGGAAAATCCGCCGATTACAAGCCAGTTGTATGCGCCGTTTTTGTTCTGAGCAAAAATGAGAGTGACTACAAGGAGAACAATTGCGGCGACAGCCATGGGAGTACGGAACTTTTCCGCACGCTCGGTGTCTGCGATTATGAAGAGAAGAACAACATACGAGATAAAGCCGAGAACAACCGCAACGAATTGCTTAACCATGAGAGAAGTGCTTACACTGCCTGCAATTACAAGTCCTATACCCGTGAGGAAAAACGCAATGCACTCAAGGGCGAGACTTGATTTTTTCAGTATGATTGATGAGGCAATCGCCCATCCCCACTCTATAACGGAGAAGGCAGCAAGGACAATAATCGCACTTTTATTTGCGGTTTCCCCCGTAAATATAATCTGATAGAAGGTTATCAGTTGAAATATTGAAATAAGAAGCATAGTCGGAAACCATTTCTTTCCGGTCAACTAAACCCCTCCTTGTCCGACAATTAAAATCAAAAAACAGTTAAAAAATCAAAGTTTACGCATCCATGAACTTTACGGTGAAGCCGCATATTTCAATGATGTCATCGTTGTGAAGAACCGTACACTCCGTAATCGGAAGACCGTTAAGCAGGGTGCCGTTTGCGGAGTCAAGATCTTCGATAATCCAGTTGTTTCCGCTTCTGCTTATCAGGGCATGTACCTTTGATACGGCGGAAGAGTTGATTCTTATGTGACAGTCGGGGCCGCGTCCTATGAGAACGTTGTCCATGTCGTCGATATTCATCTCTTCTCCCGTTATACAGTTGCGAAGTTTACATCCCTTCTTGATGCTGCTGGGAATTATGACTTCGCCGGTGTAGTACTTTTCGTCTCCTAAAAACAGAGCGGGGTTTTCCTCCTGTTCCGCTTCTTCCGCGGCGGATTTTTTCGGAAGCTTTTCAAAAAACCGGAAGGGAGCATTTCCGAAAACGACGGTGTCACCGTTTTTTATCGTTTTTCCCGTGCTTCCGTTAGGAACTTTTTCTTCGCCGACAAAGGTTCCGGTTTTTGAGTTTGTATCAAATACAATCCAGTCTCCGTGCCTTTTTGCAACAACGGCATGGAATCTGGAAACGGTGGTGTAAGCGAGAACGATATCACACGAGTTGCTTCTTCCTATGGAAGTTTCATAGCTTATGAGAGGAATCTCATCTCCGTTGGCAGAGTTTACAAGATAGCCTATGGTTCCGGTTTTTTTGTTACCTCTTACGAGGGATACGCCGCAGCCTATTATGATGTAGAGAGCGATAACAGGTAAAATCCATCTGCCGAAGGATACTATAAAAGCATTTTGCACGTTTCCACCTCCATACACAAATATACGATAAAATTGTAAAAAAATACGTAAATAAAGTCAAGCGCAAGAGCCAATATTTAAATCAATATTAATAAATTTTATACAAAAAGATTGTATTAAATGAACATTGTGTTAATCGGAACCTTTTGATAAAATGAACTCAGCGTGCTAATTCACAAATAGGAAGGAGAGATCTTATTGAACAGGTTGGATATTGCAGTAACAACCAAATCTCAAAAGGCCTCAGACAGTATGCACAATGAAATCATTAACAGACTTTCTGCGGCTCCGATAGGCGTATGCAATGTGGATATGCTTTTATCGTTTACAAAGGTGACACATTCACAGTCCTGCGGAAAATGTGTCCCCTGCAGAGTCGGCGTAACTCAGCTGGAAAACCTTTTGACCAGGGTTCTTGACGGAAACGCAACGGAAAATACTCTTAAGGAAATCGAAAACCTTGCAAAGACAATTTCCGAGTCATCCGACTGTGCAGTCGGCGCATATGCGGGCAGTATGGTTCTGCGTGGCCTTGACACCTTCAAGGAGGACTTTGAATCACACTTAAAGCATGGACATTGCATAAACAAATATGCGGCTGTTCCGTGTGTTTCACGTTGCCCCGCCGGAGTTGATATTCCCGGATACTCGGCTCTTGTCGCTGCCGGAAGACTTGCAGATGCCATTTCACTTATCCGTAAAGACAATCCTTTCCCGACTGTATGCGGATACATATGTGAGCATCCGTGTGAGAAGCAGTGCAGAAGAAATATCGTAGATACGTCTGTCAACATACGCGGAATCAAGAGATACGCAGCGGACAACAGCGCAGACGTTCCTGTTCCGGCACCGATGGACGACACAGGTAAGAGAGTGGCAATAATAGGCGGCGGACCATCAGGTCTTACGGCAGCTTATTATCTCACTCTTATGGGACATAAAGTGTCGGTTTATGAGCAGAGAGACAAGCTCGGCGGAATGCTCAGGTACGGTATTCCCAGCTACAGGCTTCCGAGAGAGCGTCTTGACAATGACATAAAGGCTATTCTTTCAAACGGAGCAAAGGTTCATCTCAATACATCTGTGGGAACGGATATCACCTTTGAAACTCTTAAGGAGCAAAACGATGCCATCTATGTTGCAATAGGAGCTCATACTTTCAAGACCATAGGTATACCGGGCGAGGATGCCGACGGCGTTATTTCCGCTGTGGATCTTCTTCGCGGAATAGGAGACGACATCTATCCTGACTTCACAGGAAAGAGAGTTGTAATTATAGGCGGCGGAAACGTTGCAATGGACGTAACACGTACGGCTTTGCGTCTCGGTGCAAAGAGCTCTACCATCTGCTACAGAAGACGTCAGAACGACATGACCGCTCTTCCGGAGGAGGTTGAGGGAGCAATTGCCGAGGGCTGTGAGCTTATCACACTCCAGGCCCCCGTCAGAATAGAGACTGACGAAAACGGTAAGGTATGCGCGCTTATTACACAGCCGCAGATGATAAGCACAACCGATAAGTCCGGCAGACCGCGTCCCGTTCCGGCAAACAAACCGGAACAGCGTATAGAGGCGGATATCGTTGTCGGCGCTATCGGGCAGGCAATAGAATTTGAAGAGTTTGAAAAATCCGGACTTACGGTTACACGCGGAACATTTGAAGCACTGACATCCGGTGCCGCAATGAACTTTGACGGTGTATTCGTAGGAGGTGACTGTGTTTCCGGACCGGCTACAGTTATCAAGGCTATTGAAGCGGGAAAGGTTGCTGCCGCAAATATCGACAACTATCTCGGGTACAACCATAAGATAAGATGTGACGTTGAAATCCCCGAAAGAAGATTCGGAGATCATCCCTCCTGCGGCCGCGTAAATATGCAGGAAAGAGAAGCCGGAATCAGAAAGCATGACTTTGACGGCGTAGAGCTTGGCATGAGCAAAGAAGAGGTAATGCAGGAGGCAGGAAGATGTCTTCAGTGCGATTATTACGGACTTGGATGCTTTAAGGGAGGCAGAGTAAGAGAATGGTAAATGTAACTATTAACAATAAAAAGATTTCTGTTTCGGAAGATTCAACTATCCTTGAAGCCGCAAAAATTGCCGGAATCAAAATCCCCACTCTCTGCTATCTGAAGGAGCTCAACGAAATAGGCGCATGCAGAATTTGTGTGGTTGAGGTTGAAGGAATAGAGAAGCTTGCTCCGGCATGTGTAACCACCGTTAAAGAGGGCATGGTTATAAGAACTAACAGCCCGAGAGTACGAGCTGCACGTAAAACGAATATTGAGCTTATTCTTTCGGAGCATGACTGTCATTGTACTTCGTGTGCAAGAAGCGGCAACTGTGCGCTTCAGGCATATGCGAACGACATAATTGCCAACGAAAAGGTTTATGAAAAGAATATCGAGGAAAACGAATGGGATGAAACCTTCCCTCTTATCAAAAATACCGCAAAATGTATTAAGTGTATGAGATGCATACAGTTCTGCGACAAGGTGCAGACTCTCGGTGTGTGGGATATTCTTAACAGCGGTGCCAGAACAACAGTCGGTGTTTCCGGCGGAAGGACCATTCGTGAGGCTAACTGTTCTCTTTGCGGTCAGTGTATAACACATTGTCCAGTAGGAGCACTTTACGGAAGAAGTGACACAGACAGAGCCTTTGACGCTATCGCCGATGAGGATAAGATAACAATTGTACAGATTGCACCGGCAGTGCGCGGAGCTTGGGGCGAATCTCTCGGTCTTGCAAGAGAAGAAGCAACCATAGAGAAGATGACGGCTGCCATAAGAGCAATGGGAATCGACTATGTTTTCGACACGGATTTCAGTGCGGACCTTACCATCATGGAAGAGGGAAGCGAATTCATAGAGAGATTCACTCATAAGGACAAGTACAAGTTCCCCATGTTTACCTCCTGTTGTCCGGGATGGATAAGATTTATCAAAACACAGTATCCTGATATGCTCGAAAATCTTTCAACGGCAAAGTCACCGCATCAGATGTTCGGCGCAATTATGAAAACATATTTTGCCGAGAAGCTCGGAGTGGACCCATCAAGGCTCTTTGTTATTTCGATTATGCCTTGTATCGCCAAAAAGTCAGAGTGTGATATTCCTGTTATGCAGAACGAAAACGGCGTAAGAGACGTTGATCTTGTCCTTACAACACGTGAGCTTGACAGGATGATAAAAGCTGAGAACATAGATGTCTTCACTCTTACGGATTCTGAATTTGACAGACCCTTTGAGGCTGCATCGGGCGCAGGTGTTATCTTCGGCGCAACGGGCGGAGTTATGGAAGCTGCACTTCGAAGTGCATATTTCCTTATCACCGGAACTAACGCAGATGCTGATGCTTTCAGCGGTGTTCGCGGAATGGACGGATGGAAGGAAGCCGAGTTTGAAATCAACGGACTTAAGGTTCGCGCGGCAGTTGCATCCGGTCTCGGCAATGCAAGAAGACTCATAGAGGCAGTGCGTGCGGGAAAGGTTCAGTATGACTTTGTTGAGATAATGGCATGTCCGGGCGGCTGCTCGGGCGGAGGCGGACAGCCGATTGCTTTCAACAAGGAGTTTGCGGAGGAAAGAGCGGAAAATCTCTACTTCCTTGACAAGAGCGCACCTCTCAGATTTTCACATGAGAATCCGGATGTCAAAAAGCTTTATGAGAACTTCCTCGGCGAGCCTCTTTCTCATAAGTCTCATGAGCTTTTACATACTGAATACACCTCATGGAAGGTATAAACCGGGATTATAATATTGAGAATATTCCGTAAACTTAAAAAATAACCAAAAAGTTGAGTGAATCGGAAAAAATATTTACATAACATGCTGTTTGTTCATATTATGTTCATATTTATATTTTAATATTTGCCTATAACTATAGTAATATTAAGGGGATAGTATTATGATCACTACCGGAATTATTCTTATGTTTGCGATTGTTGCTATTATACTTATGATGGTTGGTCTTACTTTTTCTATTGTTTCTATTCTTTTCATGTACACCGGCAGAAGTGTTACATATGACAGGGCAGCGAAGAAGATGGCTAAAGCAGCAAATCCCAAAGTAAAAAAAGCTAAGAAGGTAAAGTAATTATACCTAAGATTTAAGCCCGCTTAAGGAGATAAGCGGGCTTTTATTTTTTCATATCGGAGGAAAAACATATATGTCAAACGATTTTTTTGCTCTTGTGTCACGTATGAAATATATCGACCGATGGGCTCTTATGAGGAACACTGACAGCGAATCGCTCAGTCAGCATTCCTTTGAGGTTGCCGTTATAGCACATGCGCTTGCAGTTATAAGCAACGCAAGACTCGGTACCGATTATGACGCAGAGAAGGCCGCACTTATAGGACTTTACCATGATACGGCGGAAATTCTCACGGGGGATATGCCGACCCCGGTCAAATATTACAGCTCGGAAATCCTAGGTGCGTTTAAAAAAGTTGAAGAGGTTGCAACCGAAAAGATTTTTGATATGCTGCCCGAGGACCTTAAGCCGTCATATGAGGATCTTTTTTTTGCAAAAGAGGAGGATATTCCACTTTGGAGGCTGAATAAGGCCGCTGATAAAATAAGCGCTCTCATAAAGTGTATTGAAGAAGAAAAGGCCGGAAACAGAGAGTTTATTCAGGCAAAAGAGGCAACTGAAAGATCCATACACGCAATGAAGTGTGAGGCCGCCGAAATCTTCCTTACGGAGTGTATACCAAGCTTTGAGCTTACACTTGATGAATTAAAAAATAATCCGCTGTAAGGCGGATTATTTTTTATAGTCTGTTCTGTACCATTTGCGGTCAACCCAGTTCCAAAACTCCTGAATCTTACCGTTGTGCATGAACGGTTGTACTTTTTCGCTCAGAGTTCCGAGTCCGTGAGATACCTTTTTGAGAATAGTATTTAACATCTGTTGCCTCCCATTAACTGCTGCGAGTTTTTGCTGTTTTTCTTTTCAGTTTTGTTTACGTACTATTGAGTAATCATCTCCGAAGCGGAAATAAGGACAGTTGTCCATGCCGGTGCGAAGAATACGCTCATAGTCGTCCTCATCCATGTTTATACTGCATACGTACTCGTCGAACTCTTCATCGTATGCGTAGTTCATACAAAAATCACAATTGGCCTTCATATGATTGTTCTCCGAATTCAATCGGCGCCGTGCCGGAAATATTTCTGTAAAAAGCATAAGAAGACTGTTCTTTATACGGAGCCAGGAATAAAAAGCCTATGCCAAGTGAAAATGCTGCAAGAATATTCCATCCGATGAAGCTTAACTGCAGACAGAAAAGCTGCCATTTGTGACCGCGCATCATTTCTTTGGATAACTGAATCGCATCCATGACGTCCATCTCCGGATGGTCGGCAAGTATATAAAAGGTCATAGAATATGAGAACGAAGCTATTATTCCCGGAATGATAAAGAGCATGGTCCAAAGAGTTGTGAAGATTCCAACCAGAAGGTTTGCCAAAAAGGCTTTTCCGAAGATGCTGTAGTGTTTAAACAGGTCGTTAAAGTTTGGATTTCCGTCGTAAAGACCCTTGTTGAACTCACAGAGTCCGGCCTTTGTTGCTCCTCCCAGAATGAACGACGCAAGGGCACAGATAGCGGACACCGCAAACCATATGGTTATTATGGCTGCGAGGCTCGGATGACTTTGTAAAAATTCCGCCAGGTCTCTTAAAGAGAAGTCATTGTACGAGCCCGATATGTCAAAATCGGAGCTTTTGAGTCCGGAATCAAAGCCCAGATTGAAGTAAGAAGAATAGCCGTTTGTTGTTGCGGAGCCAAGAAGGCTTGCAACGAAGGAGGTAAGTACGGCAACGCCCCAGTTTCCCGAAAGTCTTTCCCTTGCAACCTGACGATAATCACAGGCTCTCATTTGAATTATAGGCATGTTATCACTCCTGAGTGTTTAATAATTATATAATCTCATTCAAAAATTCACCTATCAAGTGTAATTTTAACGCTTATATATTGCCCCGTCAATCAAAATATGGTATTATATCCTCATTCTTTTTGCATATAAGGAGGTTTTTTTATGTGCGGTATCATAGGTTTTACCGGTGAGTCGGACGCGACCCCGCTCCTTCTTGACGGTCTTGAAAAGCTTGAGTACAGAGGATACGATTCTGCGGGAATAGCTATTCTCGAAGACGGAGACATAGATATTGTTAAGTCAAAGGGAAAGATAAAGGATCTCGAAATGAAGATTTCCAAGGGGCACGTTCCAAAAGGAACTATCGGAATCGGACATACACGTTGGGCAACACACGGTGAGCCGAGTGACGAAAACGCTCATCCGCATTTCAGCAAGTCCAGAAGATTTGCAGTTGTCCACAACGGAATAATTGAAAATTTTGCCGTTCTTAAAAAGGATTTGCTTGAAAAAGGGTATGTTTTCCACAGCGAAACAGATACAGAGGTGGTAGCTCACCTTCTTGACGAATGCTATACGGGAGAATTCCTCTCAACAGTGGAAAAAACAATTGAAAAGCTCAGAGGCTCTTATGCACTCGGAATTCTCTGCAAGGACGTTCCGGATAAGCTTATCTGTGTAAAAAAGGGAGCGCCGCTCAAGGTTGCGGTGAGTGACAAGGGAAACTTTATCACTTCAGACGTAACTGCTTTTGTTGCGTATACCCGTGATTATTACGACATGAATGACAACGAAATTGCGGTTGTCGGAAAAGACAAGGTTGAGTTTTACGATAATCAGGGAAATCCCATAAAAAAAGAAATTGTGCAGGTAACGTGGGACATTAGTGCCGCACAGAAGGGCGGCTATGAGACCTTCATGATGAAGGAGATAAAGGAGCAGCCGGACGCTATAAGAAAAACGCTCTCTCCGAGAATCAATGATGACAATACTATTACACTTGACGGTATTTCTCTCACAGATGAGGATATCCGCGGCTTTAACCGTATCTTTATCACTGCGTGCGGCTCCGCTTACCATGTCGGTGTTGTAGGCAAGTATGTTATAGAGGAGCTTGCGAGAATCCCGGTTGAAGTGGATGTTGCGTCTGAGTTCCGTTACCGTTATCCTATCGTTGATGATAAAACACTCGTTATTCTTATAAGTCAGAGCGGTGAAACAGCGGACACTCTTGAAGCTCTTCGCGAATCAAAGAAAAAGGGTGCGCGTACTTTGTCTGTTGTAAATGTTGTGGGATCGTCAATTGCGTCCGAAAGTGATGACGTTCTTTACACGTGGGCAGGTCCCGAAATTGCGGTTGCAACAACAAAGGCATACAGCACACAGCTTACACTTATTTATCTTCTTGCCATAAGATTTGCTCTTGCCCATAAGACCATAACGGATACAATCGCGTATGATCTTGTTGACGAGATAAAGCGTATTCCTGAAAAGATTGAGAAGGTTTTTGAGTCCGAGGAGTATATCGAGCGTCTTGCCGAGCGTTATACATACTTAAGCGATGCATATTTCATAGGCAGAAACACAGACTATGCATTGGCACTTGAGGCATCACTCAAGCTTAAGGAGATAAGCTATATACACTCGGAGGCATATGCTGCGGGAGAGCTTAAGCACGGTACCATTTCACTTATTGAACAGAATACCATGGTGGCTGCTCTCTGCTGCTGTGAACGTCTTGTGGAAAAAACAATCAGCAACGCGAAAGAGGTAATGGCACGAGGTGCACAGGTGCTCTGTGTGACAACCGAGGATAATAAGCAGTGTGAGGAAGTATGTGACTACATGATTTACGTTCCGAAGACGCATCCTCTTTTCACTCCTTCCCTTGAGGTTATTCCTCTTCAGCTTCTTGCTTATCATACGGCAAAATCAAAGGACTGCAATATCGACCAGCCAAGACATCTTGCAAAATCGGTTACGGTTGAATAACTTAATAACAGTTTATAAGAGAAAGCTCCACTGCCGAAGGCTGAGTGTTCATAAGGCGGTTTTGCTTCAAAACAATATTTTTTTGCACAATAATTCGTTAAACCCCGCAGATATGCGTCAGCATTATCTGTGGGGTTTGCCTTTGAGTTTTTGTAACAGTACGTCTATACATTTTTTCAAAAATGTTATAATATGTAATTGGCTTTTGAAATAAGCTTCGTTGAAGTGAGGGGGAAGTGAAAGAATGGATACACCGTACAGCGAAATAATGAACTCTATCATAAGAAAAGGAAGCGTCACCATTTATTCGGATACCGACGGTGAAATTCAACGTCGTGTTATGGCTCACAATGAGCAGATGAAGAAAAACCGCGAGGACAGAAAAGAAATGCAGAAGCTTGAATACCTTTATCCGACAGTAAACATTCTTTTTTCACTCGCAGTTTTGATAATTACATTCAGGTATGCTGTTGATAACTGGGAAAAGACCTTTATTTTTATGTCGCTGCAGGTCTTCTCTCTTATCATGTTCGCGGGCGCAAAGAAAAACTTCTGGGCTGCAACGGGACTGGAGGCATTGCTTGTCGGTTACAATTTACTTTATTTTCTTCTCCTTACATTCAATATATTTTTGAGCAATACCATCGAAAACCGCAAAAAAGAGTTATCGTCACGGCAGTGTTATCCGGATTTTTATGATATACAGGTAAGCTACAGTAACGGTGAAACTCCGCAGGGGTACGAAATAGTGCCGCAGGGGGAGCTCTCTATGGGAAGCTTGCTGTAAGTTTTTGATACAAGATGCGAAAAACCGATGAAAATCAGTTTGTCTGAATTTCATCGGTTTTTGTATACCCTTTTGGTGTACTTTATTTGTTTTAGAAAGAAAAACGCGAGGTCAGTCGGCAAAAAGAGGAGTTGAGAGATAACGGTCGCCTGTGTCGGGAAGAAGCACAACGATTGTCTTTCCCGTGTTCTCGGGGCGCTTTGCAAGCTCAATTCCCGCCCATACCGCAGCACCTGACGAGATGCCGACAAGGATTCCTTCATTCCTGCCTATTTCCTTACCTGTCGCAAAAGCGTCCTCGTTTTCAACGGGGATTATTTCGTCGTAAATCTTTGTGTCGAGAACCTCCGGGACAAAGCCTGCGCCTATACCCTGTATTTTGTGAGCTCCGGCAACGCCGGTTGAAAGGACGGCGGAGGTCTTTGGTTCAACAGCGACAATCCTTATGCCGGGTTTCTTTTCCTTGAGATATCTGCCGACACCGGTTATTGTTCCTCCGGTGCCCACACCCGCAACGAAGATGTCAACCTCCCCGTCCGTATCTTCAAGGATTTCGGGTCCCGTTGTCTCATAGTGAGCCTGTGGGTTTGCGTTGTTTACAAACTGCCCCGGAACGAAGCTGTTCGGAATTTCTTTTGCGAGTTCATTTGCTTTTTCGATTGCGCCTTTCATTCCCTTTGCGCCGTCTGTGAGGACGAGCTCCGCACCGTATGCCTTCATTATCTGTCGTCGTTCAACGCTCATGGTTTCAGGCATAACGATGATGATTCTGTAGCCTCGTGCGGCAGCAACAGACGCAAGACCTATTCCGGTATTTCCTGACGTCGGTTCAATGATAACGGAGCCTTCTTTGAGGATTCCTTTTGCTTCCGCATCTTCAATCATTTTTTTTGCAATTCTGTCTTTTACTGAACCTGCAGGATTGAAATACTCAACTTTTGCTACTAGTTTTGCCTTAAGATCATATTTTTTCTCAAGATGTGTGAGTTCAAGCAATGGGGTTTTTCCTACGAGCTGATCAGCGGATGTATATATTTTTGACATGATAAAGGACTCCTTTTTATTTTATTATTTATTGATTAAAGTTGTTTTGAGGGTTTGATGATTAACGCTAACTGGTTTAAGTTTAAATAAAAAATCAAATTCAACATCGAAAACCGGAAGTCCATTTCATATCTTGTTTCCTCGTTTCTTGTTTTTAAATACTACCAACTTGGTAGGTTGGTAGTATTATATGTCCGTTTTACAAATTTGTCAACATTGTTTTTGAAAAAATTATAAAAAAACAGGTAAATCGAAATTACAGACGATTTACCCGTTAAAGCTTTAAATGACGTAATTATTTATCTCAGGATTTCCCATAAGGTCTGAAAGCGTGATGCCTTCAAAGTATTCTTTGGTCATTTTATAGTAGTTCTTCCATACCGGAAGAGTTTTGCACTCTGCCGCACGCTCGCACGGGGACGCGTTGTCGAGCAGACATGAAACCGGAGCAAGATCGCCTTCTGAGACTTTGAGAATTTCCCATATTGTGTACTGATCCGGTTCTCTTCTGAGTTTATATCCGCCGCCTATTCCATGTGTGCTGTCAATAAACCCGGCGGTTTTCAGGGACGGCATTAGTTTTTCAATATACTTGAGAGATATATCCTGTCTTGCCGCAACTTCTTTCATAGGGATGTATTCGCCGTTGTTGTGCTCGGCGAGGTCAAGAAGAATGCGCACGGAATATCTGCCCTTTGTTGAAATCATTTTGTATGCCTCCCATCAGTTATCGGGTATAGTATACTACCAATCCGGTAGGTAAATCAATTGCTTTCTTCTTTTAGTGCCTCAGACAGAGTTCTCCAGCCGAGCATGGCACATTTTACACGTGCGGGCATATGTGAAATCTCTCTGAGAGCGGATGCCTCTTCAAGACTTTCAATTTCTTCTTCACTTGCGTCTCCGTGAATCATTTTCATAAATGTTTCAGAGAGCTTCAGTGCATCTTCTTTTTTCTGCCTATAATCATGCCGAGCATGATATCTGTGGATGCTTGTGATATGGCGCATCCGTCACCTATAAAGGCACCGTCGGTGATTATGTCACCGTCAGTTTTAAGCTCAAGCTTTATATTGTCACCGCAACTCGGATTTACACCTTCAAGTGTGATTGTTGCGCCCGGGAGATCATATTTGAACTCCGGATGCATATTGTGCTCTGTCAGAACCTCATTGTAGAAACTCCTATTTTCCATATCCCATGCGCTCCCTTACAGTTGAAAGACTGTTTATAAAGTTGTCCACATCTGACTGTGTGTTATAGAAAGCAAAGCTTGCGCGGACCGTGGCACGAAGTCCGAGGTGGTGCAGGAGCGGCTCCGCGCAAGGATGTCCGGCACGGACCGCAACGCCGTCGGCAGCAAGTATTTCGCTTACGTCGTGAGGGTGTACGTCGGCTATTGTGAATGTTATGATTCCGTTATGTTCAGCGGGGTCGTCAGAGCCGACTATACGTACACCCGGTATGGTTTTCATACGCATGAGCGCGTCTGCCGTAAGAGCGAGTTCGCGCTCATGGATGGTATCAAAACCAACCCGGTTTACATAGTCTATTGCGGCATGAAGACCTGCTGCCTCGGCGGCATTTACCGTGCCGGCTTCAAATTTGTGAGGAAGTTCGGCAAATACAGCAGAGTCTCTTGTGACGGATTCTATCATTTCACCGCCGCGAAGAAACGGAGGCATACTGTCAAGTAATTCTTTCTTTCCGTAGAGCACTCCTATACCCATAGGCCCGTAGAGTTTATGCCCGGAAAAGGCAAAGAAATCTGCGTCAATTTCAGTTACATTGACAGGTATATGAGGTGTACTCTGTGCTCCGTCAACAACTATTACAGCGCCTTTTTCGTGTGCCATTTTTGCAATTTCCGCAACCGGATAAACTCGTCCGAGAACATTGGACAGTTGTGTTATGGCTACGATCTTTGTGTGATTTGTTATTTGATTTCTTACTTTTTCAAGATCAAGGCTTCCGTCCTGCTCGCACTCAATGAATTTGAGTGTTGCTCCGGTTTGGCGGCACACCATCTGCCACGGAAGTAAATCGCTGTGGTGTTCCATTATCGAAACGAGGATCTCGTCTCCTGCGGTAACATTTGAGAGTCCGTAGCGGTATGCTACAAGGTTAAGACCTTCGGTGGTGTTTCTTGTGAAGATTATTTCCTCCGGACGGGATGCACTTATGAATTTTTGCACAGCGACGCGCGCCTTTTCAAGTGCTTCCGTTGCTTCGACACTCAGGGCGTATATACCGCGAAGAGGATTTGCATTGTGATTTAAATAAAAATCACGTTCGGCATACAACGCCCTGTGCCGCAACTTCATCTCTTACATTGTGATAAACAAGCTCAGAGTCGTATTGCGCACCGACACCGGCAAGTGATTTGCGTTCGGCCTCCGGAATTCCAAGTCTCTCAAAGGTATCCTTTATGTCCTGTGGGACGTTTTTCCAGTTGTTCTGCATCTTCGTGTTCGGCCTTACATACGTTGCAATATGGTCGATATCAAGTCCATCGAGTGACGGGCCCCAGTTCGGGAGAGGGGTTTCATTGTAAATTTGAAGAGATTCAAGTCTGAACTGCTGCATCCAGACAGGATCATTTTTTTCTTTTGACAATTTATCGATTATCTCAGGTGTAAGACCTTCTTCCATACGGTAGGCGTCATGTTCTTCATCTTTTATGTCATAGACGCTGCGGTCAATATCCGCAACTTGTGTCTTCTCTTTCATTTTGTCCACCTGCCTTATGTACGGTTATCGGTTTTTATTGCGCCGAATCCGTTTTCATTTATCTCTTTGATAAGTTCTGCTCCACCGTTCTTTACAATAACTCCGTTTTCCATAACGTGCGTTTCATCAACATGGAGCGCTTCAAGAATACGTGTACTGTGTGTGATTATAAGAAGAGAACCGTGTACCTTTTCACGGTAGAGATGCACGCCCTCTGAAACGGTACGCACGGCGTCGACATCAAGACCGGAATCTGTCTCATCGAGTATTGCAAGCTTCGGTTCAAGCATGAGCATCTGAAGTATTTCGGCTTTCTTTTTCTCGCCGCCGGAAAAGCCTACATTGAGATCTCTTTCCGCGTATGATTCATCCATGTTGAGAAGCTTCATTGTTTCACTGAGCTTCTTTTTAAACTCCCAAAGACGTACACGTTTGCCTGTTTTTTGTTCAAGTGCGCTGCGTATAAACGCACTTAAGGTCACTCCGGGAACCTCAAGCGGATTTTGGAAGGAGAGGAAAATTCCTTTCTTTGCGCGTTCATCTACGGTGAGATCAAGAATGCTTTCGCTGTCAAGGAGTATATCTCCGTCCGTTACCGTATAAACGGGATTTCCTGTGATTGCGTAACCGAGAGTTGATTTTCCGATTCCGTTTGGTCCCATGAGTACGTGAGTCTCATTTTTTCCTACCGTGTCAATAGGAATTATACTTTTTATTTTAATAATAAAAGATATACTGCATAAAATTAAACTGAGGAAGGAGTTTGCTATGAATATCAGAACAAAAAATCTTATAAAAAATATTACATTGCCGCTTATAGTGGGAGGGGTATCATCTCTTCTTACGAAAAACAGTATGGAAAGTTTTCAAAGTCTGAATCAGCCGCCGCTTTCACCGCCGAAGTGGCTTTTCCCGGTTGTGTGGACAGCGCTTTACATTGCCATGGGGGTAGCTGCTCATCTGGTTGATATGTACGGAGGGAAATATGAAGAAACCAAACGCGCAAAGCTGTTTTATTATCTGCAGCTCGGATTCAATTTTTTCTGGACACTGATTTTCTTTAATTTCGGAGCTTATGTATTTGCTCTCATATGGATAATTTCCATGTGGATCCTTATTCTCACCACAGCCATAAAATTCAGATCCATAAAACCGCTTGCGGGATATCTGTTTATCCCGTATCTTTTGTGGGTCGCATTTGCAACATATCTGAATGCCGGAATCGCCGTGCTTAACCGATGATTGACAAAAGGAATATTTAATGCTAAATTGTAGGTGTACTAGCAAGAGTAGTACACCTACAATTTTTTACGGAGGTGAGTATGTGTTTGTCATAGACAGTCAGTCAAAAGTACCGGTGTTTGAACAGATAATCAATCAAACGGAGGAATTTATTCTGAAAGGAATACTTCTGCCGGGAGATCCGATGCCATCTGTGAGAAAGCTTTCTCTGACATTGTCAATAAACCCAAACACAGTACAAAAATCTTTCAATGAACTTGATAACCGCGGACTTATATACTCTTTACCGGGTCGAGGCTGCTTTATTTCCGAAAATGCAAAAGAAATTGTTTCTGAGAAAAAGAAAGATACGCTTTCGGATCTCAGAAACCTTATGAGCGAATATAAATTGGCGGGAGTACCGGTTGAGAAGATACAAAAAATTGTTGATGAAGTTTACGGGGAGGGAAAATGAAATGATAAAAACAGAGGGTATAACCAAAAAATTCGGTGATCTTGTCGCTCTTGATAACATAAACTGCACGATTCCAAGCGGTTGTGTTTACGGCCTTGTAGGTTCAAACGGAGCAGGAAAATCAACATTTTTGCGTGTACTTTCGGGTGTGTACAAGGCTGACTCCGGAACACTGTTGCTTGATGACGAGCCGATTTACGACAACCCTATTGCAAAAGAAAATATTGTTTTTGTTTCTGACGACATGTATTTCCTAAGCGGAGCAAATCTTAAAAGAATGGCATCTCTCTACTCGGCAATGTATAAAGACTTTGACAAGGAAAAGTTTTTCAGATTTACGGGTGAACTCGGCCTTGATTCGCGAAAAAATCTGAATTCATTTTCAAAAGGCATGAAAAGACAAGTCGCGGTTTTGTTGGCGATTTGTTCAAATACCGAGTATATGTTTTTTGATGAGACCTTTGACGGCCTTGATCCAATAATGAGAAACTTTGTCAGAAAGATTATTTCATCCGAAATTCTTGACAGGGGCACAACCGCAATAATAACGTCTCATTCCCTTCGTGAGCTTGAAAATGTCTGTGATAAATTGGCGGTACTTCACAGAGGCGGCCTCCTTTTTGAGGACGATGTAGACAACCTTAAAACAAAGCTTTTCAAGGTTCAGATAGCGTTCGATAAGGCGTATGATGAGTCCATGTTCAACGGCCTTGAGATACTCAGTTTTCGAAAAAAAGGTTCTGTTTCAGAGATGATAGTAAAAGGTGATAAGGCTGAGACGGAGACCTTCTTAAAGGAGAAGACACCGATTCTTTTTGATATTCTTCATCTTTCCCTGGAAGAAGTTTTTACGTATGAAATGAGCGCACTGGGATACGAGTTTGATGATGTTCTGGAGGTGTATGACGATGAAGAAAACTAAATTGTTCAATGTAAACCTTTTCAGGGACACGATTCGTGAACTATTGCCTTTGGCGCTGCTATTTCTTGGAATAATGATAATTTTTACCTGTTTCAATATTTCGGAATCCGCGATTGGGATATCCGGAATTTCAAATACGGAAGGACATATTTTTATTCCGCTTCCGTTTGTAAACTATGCATCGATGCTTTTTTCGATACTCGGAACGGCCGTGATGACTGTTTATGTCTTTAGGTTTGCGGATCGCAGAAATTCAAGTGACCTGTATTTTTCATTCCCGGAAAGCAGGCTGTCGCTTTTTAATTCACGACTGGCTTCTGTTATGATCTGTTCCCTTGTAATTATTGTTATAAACGGAATAGCGGCAGCTTTATTGTATCGAATATTTTCAGAGTATTATGTGATAAAAGCTATGGGAATATTGGTGGGTACGTTGTCGCTGATGCTTGTATGTACGGTTACTGCGTGTGCCTTTGCATTGGCAATGTCTCTTACGGGTAAAGTTTTCGGTGGTGTAATTCTCGGAGTTATGATTCTCTTAACACCCGGTTACATCATTACGGAACTCAACGGTTATTTGAAGCATTCACTGTTTTTTGCGGATGCGGATATTTCATCTGCGTGGGGCGGAATGAATGGTCTTGTTTTTGAGACGCTGAAATCGCTTGTAAGCGGGGAAACATCATATCTCTATCTTTCAAACCGCAGTGCCTTGGATTTTCTGGCGGCTCCGAAAAATATTCTTTTTGAGCTTGCGGTGGGAATAATTATGTACTTTGTTGCCGCGTACGCTTTTGGAAAGAGAGCTACGGAGATAGCGGACAATGTAAAATACAGTAAGGGGAAGCAGGCGGTATTCGGTATATGGATTGCTTTTCTTATTTCTTTCGCGGTTTGTCCGAAGCTCCTTGCTCAGATTACAGGTGTTTCGGAGGCAAACGAAGCAGGCGTATTTTATTTGCTTGGGGCAGTTCTTGCGGCGGTTGCTTATTTCCTGTACCTGTTTGTTACGCAAAAGGATGTTAAAACGGCCGCCAGGCTTATTTACGGAGTTTTGATTGCTTTTGTTTTCGACGCATTGCTGATGGGCTCGGCATACGCTTTTGTTCAGAAGGAGAACAGCTTTTTGCCCGAGGCCGAAGAAATAAAAGGTGTACATCTTGTCTCTTTTGATTCCTCGTATGCAGGGGAAAAGCTTAAAGATTATTTTGTTGCGGATAAAGAGGCAATCGGAGTTGTTCAGAAATCGTATAAGGCGGCTTATAAAGCAAAGGAAAAAGGGCTTAAACACGAGGGAGAGGAATACTGCGAGTTCGATATCATTTTTGATACGCGTAGCGGAAAGAAAAAACGATATGTGTATATGACCAAAGAGGATGCAAAGCTCCTTTGTGACAGACTGTGCAGCGACAAAAAAATATCTGAGTCCTTTGATGATATACCGCCAATCAATGAACTTGAAAAAAACGGGATGGACAAGATAACAGCAGGGGCGATTTCAAAAGCCTTGACGGAAAGCGTTAATTCTTCAAACGGGGAAATTGACTCAAAGAAGCTTTATGAGCTTTTTTATGAAGATGTCAAGGAACACGGAATGGGAGAAAGCGAGATAAGAAGTGCTTTGGGCTTTCCTTCAGAGGAAGAGAGGATAGCTTTTTTGTGTATTTCCTCATACAAAGAAGAGGACACGTTTGAGCTGCATATTTCCGAAAAAGATAAAAGGTCGATTGCGTATATCAACGAGTGCTTTGAAAAAAAGAGACGCAATGAGGTTGACAAAATAATAAATATAATCAGAAATCCTGATTCTTATAAAGATTACAAAATCCTTGTGAATATATCTCTTGACGGTGAAGAAGCCGGCGCAGTGACTCAGGAATTGGAAAAAACTCAAATCAAACAAATCAATCCTGAAAAACTTAAAGACCAGCTTTATGAAATGGTGCCGTCAGTTCCCGATTCACGTGAGAATAATTGCTTCAGCATCTCGGTGAATAACGGGAAAGAATGGATTTACAGATACAGCTTTGGTATTTCCGGGGAGTCGGATATTCCTGCGGAAATAAAAGAAGCACTTGAAAAAAACTGAAAAAATAAAAATGCAGTTGGCAGGCTTCTGCCAACTGCATAAATTTTGTTATTCCACAACAGGCGGAATGAAATTTTCGATTGCATTGCGGAGCTTCGGGTGATGAATAACGAAGTGTATGGCGGGGGAATTACCCTTTGAAATCATTGCCCATTGTCCCTCGTGCATGATTATCTGCAGATTGCGAAATGTATTTGATCTCGCCGTTTCAAGCTTGTAATTTTTGTGTATCTTTGCAAAGGTTTCTGTTTGTTTTATGTGCTCCCTGTACTCGTCATATGTATACGTTATGTCGGAATCGTAAAACATACCTGAAAGCGGCAATACAACCGGATGAAGATTAAACTCTTCTTCGGACAGAACACAGAGCTCATCAATTACCGCGTTTTCTTTTAATATCTGCTCGCACATTTCTCTTTGTGCGGAGGCAAACTCAAGAATTTTTTCCCGGTTCTCTGTGTTTACGGAATGTTTTTTCAAAAACTCCTTCAAATATTCCTCGTCCAGGGTGTAGAGAGGCGGAGAGGACAAAATGCTTCTGCGCACACCGGGTTGCTTTGTGTCCGACATGAGAAAGGCATTAAAAGCCGATTGCTTCTCAGAACGATATATGTTCATGAGAGGAGAGGCATTTTCAATAAGGTCATCCGCACGCTTTTGATAATATGCAATATCTTCTTTGGTTTTTGACAGGTAGTACCTTCCGTCCGAGTGATGGCCGAAAACAGCCTCGCCGGAGAGGGCTGCAGCTCCCGAAACTCTCAGAAAATGATGAAAAACTCCGTTTTGCGAGCCCTTTAAATAATACGGTGAAATCTGTCCCGTCATGTACATGGGAATCCAGCTTTCAAGACCCAGCATCATTTCGTCAAAAGAACGGTCTATGTTGTGTATATTGTTGAGATGAAGACCTTTTTTGAGCATGAGAGCCATACCGTACATCCATTTTTTCGGAAAGTCCGGGTCCTTAGCCATTTCGGACATCGGCATATCGCTGTAGAGAGTTACCGGCTTCATGGACTTTGACAGGACGGTTGCTTTTAAGAAGTCAAGCTCGCTATCCATCATCTCGTCAAGGCCGTAGTACATCCTTGCGGTGGGGAGAAGGAAGGGAAAGCTGGGAACCTTCATCTCGTCAAAATGTATCGCTTTTATATACTTGTTAAGATCAAAATCATCAAGCTTCGAAAGGAAGTCCGCAATGCTGCTTTTTCCGTAATCGGGGGTCTTTCCGTAAAGAAGCCAGTCTCTGACGGCTTCAAAGCGAGACGCCTCACTCTCTATCTCGGAAATATTTTTTCCTATCAGCTCCGAAAGGGATGCGCGTTCAATTTCCGAATCAATCTCGTGAGAGATATACAATGCAACGTCTGATGCGAACTGCTCGGGGTTTGACGGCTGTCTGGTGCCGTTTCTGAACCTGAAGATGGTCGAGGTATCATAGTTCATATAGCGGCAAAGCTTTGAAAGATTGAGATTCAAAACGGAAATCATTGCATTGAAATTCCCAATTAAAAGCTCCTTGTTTGCGGAAACGACGTTCTCGCAGGATAAGAAGTTTTTCTTTATCTCGTCAGCGCCGAGCTTTGAGATTCCTTTTTCAGAGGCAATTGACGCTATGGCATTACAGATACTTGTAAATGTGTTCGAGTCGACGTCGGGAATACGATCCCCGGAACGATAACGGCTGAGAGACGCGGTTGAAATACCCGAGCGGGTGCTGATTTCTTTTCCGGTACAGCCGAGTATGGAGATGTACTCGTTGAGTTTTTCGTGAAATTTCATTTGAATGAACACCTCGAATTTTTGACGAAATGATTATGCAGTCTATTATATATCATATATCATAATAAAGGCAAATGCACTAAGCATGACAAAAGTTATTATTTTCATGATTTCCGAATTGGCAATTGCCAGTTCGGAAATTTTCATGTTTGAAAAAGTACATATGCTAAAATATCCTTGAGTAATTATAGCTTTCAGTAGGGGGAGGAATATCCAATGAAACTTATACGGAGGGCTGTTGCGGGACTGCTGGTTCTCGCCTTTGTTCTGACAGCGGCCGGCTGCGGGAAAAAAGAGGACGGCAAATCGGATAAAGGTAACACGCCGCAGAATCAGACCGACCACACGCAGGCGGATCCCGTGACCCTTGAGCAGGTGCTTCTTAAGGAGAGGGGAAAGGAGTATGACCAATCCGACTATAAAAAATTCATAGGCGGAGAGGGAATCATAACTCCGTATGCCGAGTTTGACTGCAGTCTTGACCACGCGTACAGTAAGACGGTCGATGACATTGTTATTTCCGGCGGAAAGATATATAAGGCAAATTTCAACAATACATTGTCAAACGGAAAAAACATACAGGAGATAGGGACTCTTCCCGAATCAGGACCGGTTTCAAAGTGGTACCTTACATATGACGGCGAGATGGGACTTGTGTATTTTAAGAGCGGGAGCTGCTACGAGCTTCTTTCCTCATCCGCAAACGGACCGTATACGTCACGTAAACGCGGTGCAGAGGACAGTTCCATGTTTAACAAGGTTTATTGCTATGCGTCTGACGGGAAAACACTTGAGGACAAAACGCAAAGCTTCCTTAAAGCAGATCATGTTTATGACAACGGAACAGCTATAATAGTTTTTTTGAATGAAAAGGTTTATCTCCTGTTTCCGGGAAAGTATCTCGATACGGGAAGCGGATTTAACTTTAATATGTACAGAGATATGGGGCTTCGTCAATACATCGCCTTTTTACTTGATACATCGGAAATGGGAAAAGAAACCCCGATTCGTCTTTTCAATAATAATATTATAATGACGAACAGCGCCTTTTACGAGATTGTTTATGCGTCAAAGCCGCTTGATGAAAATGATGAAAAAACGCAACTCGCACCGGACGGCAGCGCATCACCGTACTACCCGGCATATGAACATCTCAACTGCAACGCAAGGGTCAGAAAAATAGAATTGCTGTCCGCGTTTTACGGCGATGTAAGAAATATCTCAACAAGCCACGTAATAACCGATGACTATACCCTTATACCCATAAACGAGGCAATGAAAGAGGGATATTCGGAGTATATGAAGTATGATTGCAGGACTTTTTATTGGGATTACAGCAAGGAAAATTAACCGAGATACAGAAAACGGAGGAAGAAACAAATGAAAAAGAAAACATTAAAAATCATATCTTTTGTGCTTGCACTTATAATGGTGCTCTCATTGTCCGCCTGCGGAAAAAAGACCTCAACGGATGACGCCGTAAAGAAAACCGAAAAAGCGGGAAAGGTGGAAAAGGGCATTAAAATAACGAAAACCGAGGCAAACTCGATTGAAACAGAAAAATACGAGACCGCTGATTTCAGCATCACCATTCCCAAGGGCTGGAAGGTGACTACAGGCGGACGCAATATTGATCACAGTATTCGTGTATATGATCCGAATGAGCCGCTTAACCAGATGTTTATTCTTCTTAAGGCAGAGATACTTCTTCACTCTCAGGCAGGAAAAAACGCATGGCAGAGCCTGTACAATGCAGGAAATACTCAGGCCGCAATATTTGCAAATGCTCCGGTTCTGGAAAATCCGTCAACAGAGAACTTTTATAAAATTCTTTCTCAGTATACAGATTTTGCATCTCAGGCAGACTCAAGTTATTCGGGATATACATTTCCCCGCTTTGATAACTTTACCGTAACGGAAAGGTTTGCTTCTACAAGCAATCTTAAGTCGGCAGCTATCGGCGATGAGCTTCTCCGCGCAACCTTTACCGACGGAGGAAAAGAAGGGGAGGGCATGTTCGGAGCTTCGGTTGTTGATTTCGGAAGTTACGCAATCTCAAATGGTCAGGTTGTCGGATATCAGCTACAGCAGGTTGACGGCGGATATTATATGGCGTATAACATCGTTGCCGTAACCGCAGTAAAAGATTCCTTTATAGAGTGGGAAAGTGTGTTGACAAGCTGCATGAAAACGCTTGAGTACTCCGACAGCTTTGTCAATGCAACAAATCAGGCAAGTAACGAAAAAGTCGCTCTTGCAAGGCAAATAAGTCAGAATTTCAATCAAACGATGGACGGAATCATGTCCTCATGGGAAAACCGCAGCAGAAGTCAGGATATAATGAGTCAGAAGCAGAGCGATGCAATCCTCGGCTATGAACGCGTATACGACACCGAAACAAATGAGATCTATAAAGCGACAAACGGCTTTACAGACGTATATGACGGAAAACGCTTTGAGCCCGTAACTGATGACAATATGTATGCCGAGCCTATCAGCGGATATATCGAAAAGCAATAAAAACGGAGGGGATGAGATGAAAGCAAAAAGAATTACGGCGTTTGTGATGGCATTGATCATGACCCTGCTCCTTGCCGCTTGCGGCAGCAAAACCGGTGCTGACAGCGACAGTACAAAACCGGGACAAACAGACAAGCCGGAAAAAGGCATAAAGATTACACCGACGGCAGCCAAGTCCGTGGAGACGGAAAAATACGAGACCGCTGATTTCAGCATCACCATTCCTAAGGGGTGGAAGGTAACTACAGGCGGAGCGAACATGAGCTTTTCTGTCGCCGCATACGACCCCGATGAACCGCGCAACTTTATATTTTATCGGCTGAAGCTGGAGCCGCTGCTACACACGCAGGAGGGCAAAAAACTCTGGCAGGATGTGTATAAAACGAAACCCAACTACGCCGATTTTGCCAATGCTCCGGTGCTGGAGGATCCGACCACCGAGGGGCTGTTCAAAGTCCTCCTTCAGGATTTCACCGTTACCGACCGCTGCCCCGCCTCCTCCTCTTACGGCGCCTTTGCTTTGGGCGATGAGGTCCTCCGCGCCACATTCACCGATTCCGGCGGCCCTGTCGAGGGCTTGTTCACCGCCAGTGTTGTGGATTTCGGCAGCGTTCCCATGTGGGACGGCGTTTTGGATTGGAATTTCAAGCAGGTAGATGCCGGCTACTACATGGCGTACAATATGGCAATGGTCACGGCAGCCAAGGATTCCTTTTTGGATTGGAGCGAGCTGCTCCTCAAATGTATCAATACCCTGCAATTTTCCGACAGTTTTGTCGCCGCTACCATTAAGGCAAGCGACGATCAGGTAAAGCAGTCCCAGCAGATCAGCCAAAATTTCAACGAAACTATGGACGGTATCATGTCCTCCTGGGAGAACCGCAACAAAAGCTACGACATCATGAGTCAGAAGCAGAGCGATGCAACCCTCGGCTATGAACGCGTATACGACACCGAAACAAATGAGATTTATAAAGCGACAAACGGCTTTACAGACGTATATGACGGAAAACGCTTTGAGCCTGTGACCGACGACAATATGTATGCCGAGCCTATCAGCGGATATATCGAAAAGCAATAATTTTATACCGGAGAAACAACTATGGATTTTAAGGAAGTAAGGTGCCGCGTTTGCGGCGCCAACATGAAAATTGAAGATGGCGCAAGCAGGGCAAAGTGTGAGTTCTGCGAAACCGAGTACGTTCTTTCAAGCAATCCGCAGAACAGTCCCGTGAAGCTTATCGACTGGCAGGGACGTGGTCCTGTTTTCAAGGCATATATCCCTGAGGGCTGGAATTACAGAATTTTTGATGATGATTCCGCTTCGTTCATATGTCCGGTTCCGAAAGGCCTTCAGATGCAGTCACGCGAGGGAAAACAGCTTATCTTTTTTCCGGAAGCATATTATAAAAATTATGCGCCGGGCAAGACAATGATTAACCCCGGCTCCTTTGGAAAGGTTCGGGATTACTTAGCAGACGGTTGGTCTCTGATCTGCTGGCGGCGACTGGTTGACCCTCAGCAGTATGTGTCTGAGAGGCTTATGCGCATTTTCGGCGGCGTAAACAATTTGAATTTGCAATATGAGGATGATAAGGAGCTCGTCGAAAGGCTTCAGTATTTCCCGAATAAGGCTGCACAAAATCTGGGCGGTCAGGTCTCGGCAACAGCATACAAATTCAAAATGACTTTTTCTATGAACGGACGCAGTTATCACGGGCTCTTTGCAACGGCATTTGCATCGCTTATGAACGCAGCGGGAAATACTCAGAAATCATCGGGAGGCGGAGTTGCCGACCTGCTAAAGGGCGGGCTTCAGATGCTCGGCGGAATGATGGGTGGACTTAAAGAAAAGTCGGATTGGGGAAGAGCGTTTGATCTTGTCATTGTTTCCCCCGAGGGTGAAGGTCTTGACAGTGATAAGCTGTTGCACGATTTTATTCGTGAGTTTGAATACGGACCCGTATACTACGCACTTCAGGATGAGGACCGCCAAAAAATAAAGGAAATTGAAATGCAAGGCATGATGACACGTCAGCAGAATGCTATTCGCTCATCACAAAATATCTCACGCACACTTTCGCAGACGTCAGACATCGTCAATTCTGCTTGTTGGGACCATGCTCAGAGCATGAACAGGATGATTGATCATTCTACAGACGGGATAAAGGGTATAAACACCTTTTCTGACAGTGCGGGTCGGTATGAGGCTGACGTGAAGTATGATCATATCTACCGAAAAGGAGACACCTTTATCGGCTCGACCGACGGCTCCCTTGATCTCGGCCCGCAGTGGGAAGAGCTGAAAAAAGAATAAAAAAAACCACACAACCTCTTTGACATGATAAAGCCACCGAATCCGAAGGAAAGGATTCGGTGGCTTGCCATATGCTTTACCATTCTCTGTCGGGAAGGAGCTTTGACAGCATTTCCCGTGCTTTTTCCTGACCGTCAACGGCAGCCTGAAGACTTTTTTTGTACATGAAATCTCCATGGTTTACCATGTCATACAAGTATAATTCGGCATTTTGAAAAAACAGAAGAGCTTTTTTAAAATCGGGTTCTGTCCCTTTTCCGTAAAGGAATGCATTGCCCAGTCTTAAAAATACCGGACCTGCGACAGTCGGCGCCGCTTCATCGGTCATAGTTTCTATACATCTGTTGTATATGAAAAATGCTTCTTTTTCATTTTTCTTTACATAATATCCGTTTTGGTACATGTCGCCGATTTTATAAAGGGAAGCTAGGTGTCCGTCAAATGCGCCCAGGGCAAAGTAGTTAAATGCTTTTTCGTAATCAACCGGCATATTCCGCCCGTAATAATAGCAGTAACCAAGGTTTTCCTGTGCCTGTCTGCTTCCGTTCTCTGCGGCTTTTTCGTAATAATGCACGGCTTTTGTAAAATCCCGGTTGCAGCCTCTGCCGTCGTAATAAAGAGCGCCGAGATCATTCATTGCATCTTCGTTGCCGCCTTCTGCTTCATCCTCATAAAGGGCAACGGCAAAGTCAAAAACAAGCCTATGCATGGGAACATGTATGTCACAGCTTACAAGGTCAGTTGCTATTTCGTAAAGATCTGAAAAGTCCTCGTTTTCTCCGTTGACAATAAAAGATAAAAACTGATAGGTTTCGGGATACTCCTCCACATTCAAAATTGCGAGAATATCCTTTATCTCTTTTTGAATTTTTTCAACTGTCATAACAACTGCGCCTCCTTTGTCGCAATGTAAATGTATTTAAATGCTCATGTTGATTATATCATTTCAAATACTGTAAGGCAATTAAGGGAACATATCAGAACAAATTAAAAAGAATAACCTCTGAATTCGGAATCCGAAAGCAGAGGTTATTTTTTAATGAGTCCCAGGATATAGTCAGTTGAAACTTGATAAATTCTTGAAAGTGTAATCAGGTGACGGATAGGTAATTCACTTGCACCGCGTTCGTAACGTGCATACATAGTTTGTGAAGTTCCAAGCATTTCTGCGATTTCCTGTTGTGTATAATCATGGTCTTCGCGTAAGTCTTTAATAATTTTTCTGTATTCCATACACTCACCAACTTTAGTGTTGATGATATCATAGTAAATATGTTTACTATTGACTTTAGTAAATATATTTACTAAAATTATGTTGGCGGGTTGTTATATTTTTGTAAAAGTAGTTATATAAACTATAAAACAAATAAAAAGGAAGAGAAAAATGGAAGAGATAAAAAAATTATCTAAAGAAATAGCTATAGAAGATGTTATCGGTGCGGCAGTGCAGATACCAATGGTAAAAGTTGAGCGTGAAAAATTTCTTGCTGAACAATTTGCGGGCTCGGTAGATAATATTCAGGATATAATTGATAATGGTCCTGTTGAGTATGGTATTTCGAGAGAGATCCTTTCTTCTATGGCAAACAAGCTTATTATAAAAAGAACAAGTCAATCATCAATTGCATCATTTGTTTCAGGAATTCCCGGAGGTCTTGCCATGGCGGCAACAATTCCGGCAGATATTATACAGTTCTTTGGTATGACGCTTCGTCTTGCTCAGGAGTTGTCGTATCTATACGGGGCAGAGGATTTATGGGTTGATGGGAAAATTGATGATGAAAGAATACAGTCACAACTGATAATGTATTGTGGGGTGATGTTTGGAGTTTCCGGAGCAGTATCAGGAGTAAGGGTTTTGTCTACACAAATAGCTGAAACAACTTCAAAAAAGATGGCTCGAAAGCCTTTGATGAATAAAATCTGGTATCGAATTGCAAAAAAAATAGGAAAAGCAATAAATGTTAGAGTCAATAAAAAATTGGTTTCGGAGGCTACAAAAAAAGTTATTCCGATTGTTGGCGGAGTTATATCCGGTACTTTGAATTTTGCTTCTATGATGCCCATGGCTAAAAGATTGTACGAAACTTTTGATAAAGCAATTTTTGATTATAACGAAAACGAGTTTGACGCAGATGTTGATATTATCGAGCGAATGTCAAAAGGCGAGGACGTTGGTGAAGATGAGCCGATAACTTTTGAAAATATAAAGGAAAAAGGTACGGAGACTGCAAAAAACGTTGTTAATGAAGTGTCAGGATTTGTCGGTAAAATTGGAAAGAGATTTGAAAAAAGTAAAGAGGAAGATCCTCTTGAAAAGATAAAAAAATTGAAAGAACTTCTGGATATGGGGGCAATAACACAAGAAGAGTTTGATGCTAAAAAGACTGAATTGCTTGAACTGTAAAAAACACTATTTCAATTTGTTTTTACAAAGAAAAATCAGAGAAAAACTGGAAAACCGCAAGGTCTGGTGACCTTGCGGTTTAAAAACGCTTTGTTTACTCAGTTTCTATGAATTAAATGATGCCGAGCGGAATAAGAACTACGAGAAGAACCGCAACAAGACTCCAAAGTGTTATAAGGAATATCTTGCGCTTTTTCGGCTCCATGTCCGGAACGTAGTTTGCCGCAAGGAAGAACGGGATGTAAGTAGTAATGAATACCGGAAGAACACCCCACCACTTGTAAACCCAGATGAACGAGTTGTTGCTTGTTCCCGCAAGGAATGACTCAACCAATGCAAAAAGCAAAGCTACTTCGAGAGCACTTAAAAGCTTACAGCTTATGCCGCCTTTTCCGTCCTTAGAGAAGTACCTTTTGCTTCTGTCTTCGGGCAGCATCTTGAAAGAAATCATACCTGCGATAGAGAACATCATCGATAATTCCCAACAAACGCCGATAAGAAGGATAAAGGTTGTGGACTGGTTTGAAACAGACCATAACGGATATCCGGAAAAATGACCTATGACAGCGTTGCATATCTCGTAGAGCCAATGTACTCCGTAGAGTGCAAGTCCTGCGTATACTACTTCACAGTTTTTCTTGCGGATCTCATTCCAGTAGATGTAGAATACGACTGCGAGAATAAAGATGAATGTCCAGTTGAAGTTTTCCGTACTTCGTACGACGATACTGTCGACGAGAGCCCTTGCCTCGTCAGTGCCGGTTCCCCAAAATCTTAACATGTTTTTTCTCCTCCTTTTTTATTTCACCCGCATCCGTATGATGTCGGGTTATTTCCACAAAAAAGACCGAAGTCTGAACAGTTAATATTGATTTGTTACTGTCATTCTACTAAAGATATGTGACAAATGTCAACAATAGAGCGAAAACGTACCTGCTTATAGTAGGTTATTCGGAGATAATCCGGATAATTCTTGAAATTGTTTTATCACTCTTTTGTTGCTTTGTGACATTGCGGACAGAAAGGGCAAAAGGTGGGACACTTTATTGTTCAACACCGCGATATCCGTGCTTTTCTGCATTTCCAAGCAAATACAGAAAAGCAAATGCAGGAATTTGCAGCAAATCCTTGCCACATTTCGTATTGTGAACGCCAAAATCATCTGGATTCTTGGTAATAACAATTGCTGCAGATGATTCCTCACACAGTTCTACAATCGCATCATCATCCGCAATTGGCGCACCTTCTCTGTATTTGACCTCTATAAGAATCTTTTTCGTGTTGGGGTAGTCCACTACAATATCAATTTCTTTCCCTTTTTTCCCTCCTCTAAAATAACCGACAGAGGTGGCATATTGATAATAAAATGCTGCAACGTGCTTATAAACGGCAGTTTCAACGATCTTTCCCATCTCGACAGGGTCTGCTAAAATAGAATCATCCATTAAGACAGCGTTCCGGATTGCTGCATCTGCAATATAAATTTTAGGCCGCGCCTTCAATATCTTTTTTCCCGCCATATCAACCGGCCAGCTTTGGTAAATCAGATTTGCACTTTCCAGATATTGAATATAGTTTTCAACGGTTATGCGAGATACTCCGTTTAGTTCTTTTGTGATTCCCTCAATCGATATGATTTCCGAAGAGACATTGCAGAGATATAAGAAAATTCTCTCTAACTCTGTTGCGTTACGAATATTGTAAAGAGAGGGAAGATCACGCTTAAGAACTTTATCCACAACATCCTCGCGCATGATCTGCTGTGCCATTAAATCATTGTCAGCCAATGCCAATTCCGGGAAGCCGCCGATCTGCAAATATCGTATGAAGTGATTCTGAACCTTGGAAAGTTGCATCATAATCTGAGTTCGTTCAATTTGGCTTTTATGAAGCAAGGTTGTTACTTTCAAATCAGGAGCAATATTGGGGCGTTCTAAATTCAGCAGCTCACAGTACTCGTAAAAAGACAGGGTCGGAACCTGTATAATGGTCCAGCGGCCGGCACCGCTTTCTCTGCTGCCTTTCATCAATGCCGGGCTGGCAGAACCGGTTGCAACAACATGGGTATTCGGTTGGGTATCATAAATTATTTTTAACCATCGATCCCAATCCTGTGCATATTGCACCTCATCAAAGAAGTAATAAACATCTTGTTCAGCATAGATATTTTCATGATAGCACTCCAGAACATCCTGAAATTGACTGAGCTTCAGCATAGGATGATCTAAAGAAATAAAAACAATTTTCTGAGGTGCGACTCCGGATTTCAAGAGCGACTCAATCATTTGGTATTGGATCGTTGTTTTTCCGACTCGCCGGGTTCCTGTTAAGACTACAGAACGGCGAATCTCTTTATCTGTTAGCCGCCTCATTGCTTCGTGAAATGCAAATCTCTTGTAGGTCTTTGACATTTGCGGACTGATTGTCCCGGTTTTCCACCACGGGTTATAAGCACTCAGGACTTTGAGGATACCTTCTTTTGTTGTGATTGCCATCAAGATCAGCTCCTTTTCCAACATGATACCTGTAAAATCAATTTTTGTCAATAAATATTGATAGTATACTATAAATCTTTTCCACAAAATATTGATTTATTTATCTGTTACTCGCAAAATTATCCGAAGCACACAAAAGATTTGAAGTTGTCCGTTGATATCTGCGAAGCGCATCATATTGAACGCTTTGCAAGATCTCACAATAACAATGCATCGAATATTATTATTCTGTGTCCGAATCATCACCGGGCAATACATAAACTCAATCCGGTGTTCAATGCAGAAAGAATGGTTTTTATTTATCCTGATGGAAAAGAAGATAGTGTCAAGCTCAATTTACATTTATAAGGGTAAAGATAGCCTTATGTTATGGCGTAAGGGTCTTTATATTTCCAAAAGTGAAATTTTTTTAGAACGCTTTTCTTTGTACAATATACAACATATGATGTAAATATTGCGTAAAACGCATAGAAAAAACACGCAATTTTTGCGTGTTTTTTGCCACATGTTTTTGTGCAGTGTGTTTGACACTAAAAAGCCGCGAAGTGAACGCGTACCTCGAAGTTGCGGCAGGTTCGAGTCAGCCTGTGACAAAAATAAAAAACCGCAGGGTCTTATGACCTTGCGGTTTTTGGTCGAGGCGACAGGACTCGAACCTGCGGCATCCTGGTCCCAAACCAGGCGCGATACCAAACTTCGCCACGCCTCGAAATAACACGCGCCGTTTTAAGCGCAAGGTGTATTATAACAAAGGTTTTTATTGTTGTCAACAATCGGATTAGAGGGTATAATGGTAGCAACTTTTTAATTCTGAACAGGAGTTTAAGCGCATGAAAAACAGGAATGGAAAACGGTATTCGGCATCTCCGGCAGCAGCTTCTTCTGCAAGAAGAACAAAAATGGCGCGTGAAAGAAAAATACGACGCATAATCACATGTGTGATAGCTGTGATTATTGTTGCATTGCTCGTGTTTCTGGTAGTTAAACTATGCGTCGGAAAGGGAAAAACAGAGACCGACGGCAAAGGCAAACAGGATACATCGCAAAGCGCTGAAGTGAAAAAGAAAAAAGGTGACCCGAATGAGGTTGTCGCAACTGCGGACGTACTCAGCACAGGGGATATCCTTATTCATTCGATGATTCTCGATTATTCAAAAAAATCGGACGGAACTTATGAATTCAACCAGGATTTTACCATGGTAAAAGAAGCGGTTAGCAAGGCAGATCTTGCGGTTGCAAACTTCGAGATAACGCTCGGCGGGTCGGACAAGGAATACTCAGGGTTCCCCTGCTTCAACACCCCGGATTCCATTCTCGACGCACTGAAAAATGCGGGCTTTGATTTCCTTGTAACTGCGAACAATCACTGCTATGACACGGGCTTTGCCGGACTCAAACGAACTGCAAAAACCATAAGGGACAACGGCTTCGGACAGACCGGAACAAAGGCTGACCCCTCGCAGAAGAAATACGAGGTGGTCGACGTAAACGGTATTAAGCTCGGCATGGTGAATTATACATATGAAACTACAAGTGACAGTCCGGACCGCAAGGGTATGAACGGAATCCTTATGACAGCCGAAGCGGGAGCGTATGTAAACTCCTTCCGCGAGGACAAGCTTGATGACTTCTACAAGGAGATGGAGCAAAACATCAAGGACATGAAAAAGGACGGTGCGGAGGCTGTAATCCTGTATATACATTGGGGCGTTGAGTACAGCATACAGGAAAATGCGGTGCAGAAAAAAATTGCACAGAAGATGTGCGACCTCGGGGTCGATGTAATCATAGGAGGACATCCACACGTTCTTCAGCCGGCCGAAACCCTGACATCGAACGTGTCGGGAAAACAGACCTTCTGTATCTACTCTGTGGGCAATGCAATCTCAAACCAAAGAACGGCATATATGACCGGAGCATGTACAACGGGACATACCGAGGACGGAATACTTGTGCATACGAAATTCACAAAATACGGTGACGGACGAGTTGTGTTGACAGGAGTTGATTACACTCCCACATGGGTAAACCGTTATCAGAAAAACGGACAGATGCTTTACGAGGTTACACCGCTTGGCGACTTATCCAGGGTCACAACCAACGCCGATCAGGCAGCAAAATCCAAAGAACGCACCGAAAAAATAGTAGATGCCGGGTTTAAGGCCTTTAAACCTGTGACATCTGCCTCAGATTAACAAAAACGCAGGTAGCAGAATAAACTGTAATAACTTGATTTTGGGAGTTGATACAGTGAATTCTGCTACTGATTTTTTTCTCGGAAGTAATACAAATGAAGGCTTTTATTCATGCTTTGACGAGCTTTATAATCCGGATGACGATGTACGTGTTTTTGTAATAAAAGGATCGGCGGGCTGCGGCAAGTCGACGCTGATGGGTCGCGTGGCGGACTATCTTTCAAAACGAAGCTTTGTCTGTACAAGGGTGCGGTGTGCCTCAGACCCGAATTCGCTCGATGCAATCATATGTGAAAGCCCCGAGGGGGCGAAGCTTGTCATGGTTGACGGCACACCGCCGCACGTCGTAGAGCCGAAGTACTACGGAGCGGTTGAGGAAATAATAAACCTCGGATCGGCTCTCGACGCAACCTCCCTTAAAGCCCATGCCGCCACGCTGCGTCGACTCTCATCGGCCGCAGCCCGCTGTTACAGAAAAACTACCGGTTATCTGAATGCCGCTGCCCTTATAATGCGAAATTCAAAGAGGATACAGGACGAATACATAGACTACGAAAAGATATATAATTATGTTCTCGGTTTTGCAAAACGAAATTTTACGGGCAATTCAGGGGAAGGAGAGGTACATTACCGTTTTCACACAGCGGTCACACCTGAGGGCGCAGTTACATTTTCCGACGGAATAAACAACGGATATAAGCAGATAATCAGTATTGACGACAAAATAGGAGCGGTGAGCGGGCAGATACTGGACTGCCTTCTGACGGTTGCTCTTGACCTTGGAATAAACACAATTGTCGGTATTTCGACGTTCGACACGGAGGAGTTGTCCGAGCTTCTTTTCCCGGATCAGGGAATTGCGGTTGTGCTTGACAACAAAGAGATTATACCGACCAGAAAAATACACGCTCAAAGGTTCCTGGACACAAAAGGAATGAAGCTGCATAAGCAAAAACTGAGCTTTAACAAAAAGATGGTTGATGAGCTTCGCGCGTCTGCGATAAAGAGCCTGGGTGAAGCGAAAGAGATACACGACGAGATTGAAAAGATATATGCATCGTGTGCGGATTTTAAATCGACGGAAAAGATATATAAGAAGCTTATCTTGCATATAAACAGCGAACTTTTTGTATAAAGTAACAATTTTACCTGTCAAACCGACAAAAAATTAACAAGGTTTACATAAAAATCAAGCAAGTAGGCAATTATCCCTGTAAAACAGGGCATTTCCCCGCATTT